>Ga0209349_1000884_pt1 | contig 15047 bp, 7 predicted proteins | sample ETNvirnome_2_130_FD_184067 | JGI IMG/M metagenome (GOLD analysis project Ga0209349, IMG submission 184067) | Marine viral communities from the Pacific Ocean - ETNP_2_130 (SPAdes) (version 2) | ecosystem: Environmental > Aquatic > Marine > Oceanic | place: Pacific Ocean | collected 2013-06-22
GTTCATTGTTCCAAACATCCAGAATTACTTCTTTACTCGAAGAGAGATTTGTAAAGGCATCTTTCTTGAGCCAGAACTCAACGGTAACTCCGGTATCAAAATTAGACTTTAAATTGGATACACGAGTACCTTTGCCATAATCTGTGGGCAGTCTCTCAGGCTGGTAAATATTTGTCTCGTAAAGATTTGCCGACTGAAATTTATTATTTGTCGGATTATTAAATGCGTCCGAGAGAGTCGTATACGTGTTGGCATGGGGCCCTCCGTAAAAATCTATATATTCTTCACTATCGGGAAGGCCGTACCCATCGACTTGACTGCCGACGCGTGTTCCCCACCCATCAGCGCTTAAAATAATATAACCGTTTGTTCTGGGATATAGATTATTGAAAATATGTTTTTCAATGTCTAATAGATTATTATAAAACTCATTAATCTCTGCTGAAGATCCGTCATAAGGGTAGTAATCAAGAATTCTCTCAATTGCTGTTTTATAATATAGATAGGCGGATCCATATCGAGCAAAATTGGCCGGGTTCGTCCAATCAATTTGTGGTACAAACGCTTCTTGTTTTACGGTAAGTGCATTTACATTACGCGAAGATTCGACATCTTCAAAAGCATTCTTCTGGGTTTTATCGGAGAGATAATTCCTACCTTTATCTACTGATCCGAAAAGCTTTTTAATACTCATATTCTTCTACTCTAAACTTAAACACATCAGAATGCTCAACCCAAGATGACAATGCCGCATCATAAAAAGAGAATTTAAAGCCATACGCATATCCCGGCTCCAGAAGACTCATATCAAAATCAAAATAATTGCCGGATTCATCATACGACATTTGGGTGCTCAAATCTGAACCAGTTCCATAGGGGATTGCTTCAAATGCGTCCATTAATCTAAACACTCGATAAGATGCACTTACTATGGTAGTGCTTTCTGGGGTTGCGTTTGCTACTGTATAAATAGTGGGGCTCCAATTTTTATTTCTGATGTATAAATTAAACCGGGCCGTCTCATTGTTGCGATATTTACTTCTCAAATTTGTAATATTAGAATAATATACTGGTGCCGCAACAGTTTGGGCGGCGCTCAACACAATGGGGGTAATGGAGCCTGTAAAATATTCAGTGGAGCCGCTGTGCCACACATCATATAAAGTTGTTATCGGTGTTGCTGCGGCTGTGATAGCCATCGATGCCGTGTAAATTCCGGTAGATTTATAGCCGCCCGTAATATTTGTGTTTCCGTCGTATAGTGTCAGTTTTGAACCGCTGGGGGCCGAGTTATCTGATGAGCCCGAATAGATACTCACCAGGATTGGGCCGGTACCCACGTCAGGAATGTTTGTCAGCCTTCCACGCACATAGTTATAAAGATAAATAATATTTAAATTATCTGCTGCCGGTGCCAACGAACTGCTGTAATAAAAATCTCCTCGGTCGTCTTTTACGGTCGAATTCCAGCGAGCCTCAATTACAGGTCGCTTAAAGAAAAACTGAGTGTCACGAGCAAAGAAGCGTTTTGTGTAATAAGATTTTGTGGTGCCGCTCACATTATTGATTAAACTGCCGCTATTCTGTCCCGTGGAGCTTGAAAAATATGCCTCATAGCTAGAGGATAGGCGAACCCCTACTCCGTAATTATCAAATTTATTGCCGGCAGAGCCCGTAATCCAATTTTCAACCATTTGTGTAATGTTGATTTCTAAATCTTCCAATCCCGTACTGAATGATTGGATAGAAGCAGGACAAATAGATTCAGGGACGTAATCCCCCCCTACGGTTGTCCAAGCAGCGGTATTAGATGCACTCATCCAATTTGCACCCGTATTTCCCTTGGTTAAATCTTTATATCCCTCTAAATCTAATCCGACGCCTTCTTGCCAAGATTGTGAAATTGGCTGAACTACTAATTTATAATCTACAGGAACTGTTTTAGAATGCTCGGCATTATACAGCCTAAGATAAAAACTGACACTTCCGCTAACAGGAATTCGGCCGGACGCGCGGTCTGCCACTATTGATGTTACAGGAAATTTTGTAAGTATTCGCGAAAGTTCTTGGGAGCTTGCTGTGGGGACGTAACGGCCGTAAATCGAGAAAACCTCTGATACATCTGCAAGTCCCATATTGGCGCCCGTACCGCGAGTTACAAGATCCGGCTGAAATGCGTTTACAATCGTTGTGTCTGCGTCGGCTCTATATCTTTTTATAGCCATTATCTAATTTTTCCTTTAATATCTACGCCGGGAAACTTTATTTCAAAAATAGCGTTCTTGGGACAAGTAAGATATGTTCCTTCGGGAGAAATATTCGAATCAATATCAAACTCTGTAGTTGCATATTGGTTTCCTGCCTTGTTGGTTATTTTTACATTTGTAACGTCCAACAGTCCAGGGACTTTTTTTAATTCACCATACACATTGCTTATAGAAAAATGCTCTCCAATGAAAAGTCGGGTACTAAAATATCTACGAAGAGCGCCTATCGCAGAATCTAATAAAGAATATTTGTCAACCCCAACCGCTGCCTTAATGATAAACTCAATTCCCAAATTGATAATATAGGCATCCAGTATGTCAATTGTGTCATTTAACATTCTATAATTATTTAACCAAGTTTTTAAATTATTTTTAATTGTACTATTGGTCGTAGTCAATAGTCCAAACTTATCTTCAGATATAACATACATATTGAGATTTCTTTTGAGAGAATTGGGATCCCGTTGTACGGAACACCTCGCTATTGAGCCATATTTGGCGGCCATTCTATAGGTAAGATTTTCATAATCTGCCTGTGTTACTGCTCGATTTTGAGTTGGAAAGGTATCATAAACCTGTCTCTTAAGTTCGCCACTAGTAAGATTAGACACGTCGCCGGTGATCGGTACCTCGTTTGTGACCTCCAAAGAGGCAATAACATCATTAATTTTTGCTGTAGTAAGTTGATTTCTATTTTTAAATTCTGCATTAACAGACGAAACCGCATTTAGACCTCCAACGCTCACGTTTGAATTTGTTGGATTTGTGGCACGATAAGTGACCGTTAGTGTGGTATTTTGTGGGACTACACCAAAGTTTTGATTTTTAGATACTCGGGTGGGATCAAAAGTCATATCTGTCACATATGATTTGCCAAAAACATCGGCCGCCACACTTTGTGGTTGGGCAACCACATTTGTTGAGTTATAATCGCCGCTCCCAAACTGCAAGGCAGCGCTATTCCTATCTTGAATTAAAACAAATTTTCTAGAAACCAACAGGGGCTTTATAACAGAAGGAACATTATCTTGCCTAAAATTGTTGTTTGGTATCTCTTCATAGACCATATCTTGCGCTAAATAATCCACCTCATAATATTCGTTACCTGCGGCATCAACAACTGAAACAATTTCAGATATATTGGCACTCGATAGCGAAACTTTTAAAAATGACGTATATGCGCCAACCGTAATCTGTTCCTGACCAAAGCGGCCCGATACAACATTCCCATAAGCCTTAATAGCAAAAGAAGTTGGGGCACCTGTCGACGTATCAGTCGTAGCCACAACTGTTGAGTTTCGAGGATTGCCAAAATCTATATTTTCTGTCAAAATAAACCCTAAGCCGCCACTAGTGCCAACCTTAGTTCCTCGCTTAAGAATCGGAATATAGCTGGTGTCGGGTCCAATACCGGTCGACGACGCCGGAACTTTGACAAAGAAAGCGACGGGGCCAAAAGTCGAGGGGCGCCCCCTATATTTATATCCAAGAGATCGACCCAGGCGTAAGATGTTGTCATATTGATACGCAGTGTCTAAAAAAGTTTCGTTGGTGTTGTAATCCAAATAAAATGACAACTGATCCCCAACATACGATACAGCATCAATCATCAGCGAGCCGAAAGATGCTTCGCTCCAATCTTGAAAAGTAGCAGGATAAAGTCGTTCGGCAATGCCCAAAAGATCTCTACGAATACTTTCGTAACTTCTATGTGTATAATCAATTGGTACTACTTTCTTCTGGTCGTCATCAGTCATCGGTGTAACTCCTTTTAAACTGTAATCTCTAGTATCTCTTTAACGTTGATATTCGGTATTGAATAGGCAATTTCCATATATAGCTTGTTAAGATCTTGTCCGGAAGTATCAAAAGTAATATTCTCTATTGCAACGGCCGGCAAATATTGCCCCACTTGTTCCCTTATTTTAAATTCTATCTCTGCGTGCGTGCCCGGGCCAAAACCTCTAAACAAATAAGTATTTATGCCAACACCAAAATTTGGTTCCATTACTCTCTCGCCAGGATTTGTTAATATAATCATTTTTAAATTTTGTTTAACTAGGGGTTTAAGAGATTTTATTAATTGCCATCCGTCCGTAGAGCTTTTAGCCAACGGAAGTTTAACCGCTAGAGCACTGGGCCCACCCTTTCCTTTTGTAGAACTCATTTTACATTACCTTGTTATTATAAATATCATCAATCTTCGTTTTCGCACAGTTCTCCATCTGTATTAAATGGATTTGATCTTAGGCGCTTCTTTTTCCACCATGGCAAAAGCCTCTGGCCCGATGCCGGAACTAGTCTTGCCTTTAAATCGTCCATAAAGTGTTGGCCCGGCCGTGGGCCCGTACCATACGGAGCAAAATCTCTTGAATTATAGTACACTTTGAATAATCTTTTAATCTGTCTTTTTGAATTAATTAAAAGTTCTTTACTCCACTCATCATAAGTTGTAAAGGTCGTTGTCCGTTTTCGGTCAGATTCGGCTGCCCAGCCAGGATTTCCAAACAGTTCTACATTTTCTATATATGTGTTATCCTCATCATCTTCGGCGGTTGTTATATCAACATACGTGCCAGGTTTTCCCGCCTGGTTCGAAAGGCCACTTTTGAAGGTTGCCCATGTGTCGCCTGCTTCAACGGTTACTTCACCAATTGACTTTAAAAATGCCATATCATTATAAATTGCTGTCGTAGCGGTTATTTTAGAAAGAGGGAAAATATATTTAGATATTAATTTAAACTTGCCGTCTTCCTTAAGAAGATTGATTAAACACAGAAGCAATTTACTATTTGCCTCAAGGGTTTTGAACTCACTAAGAGGTAAATCTAAAGCGTCAACTTCAACAGAAGTTATTTCATACTTTACTCCATCAATTACTATTGAAAACATTAATCCATAGCGAACACCAAGCTCTCCTTCTACGCCCACAACATTGCCTTCTTCGTCTTCAACGAACCTCAATTCATTTCCCTCTGGGCCCGGGTATACATCTGAAATATTTAAAGCTAAATCGGGATTGCCAGCTTGTATCTGAAAAACTGCGTCTGACGGGCTCAAGATCTCGTCGCGGACTTTAATATATTTTTCAATTCTAAATGGTCGTGCATCTCCGGATTCAGGAGTAAAACCATACTCGGCAACATCTCCTATGTCTATGCTGGTTTGATTGACGAGGGGCGCCAATACATCTTGTACATATTCGGATTGTGTTGTTGTCGACGCGGGATCGCTAAGATCGTCTGTGAGATATGCGATATATTCTTCGCCGGCCAAAAACACCATCTCGCCGCCTTCGCTAATGTGGACCACATAATAACCAACATATTCTTGCCCGACGTGATATTCATTCTCTAAATCATTATCTTCGAAGACGACAAACTCGGCACCATGAGTATAATAAGGTTCGCCAATGGGGCCGGGCTCGGTTGGCAAGTTGGGGTAAGTTAATTTTATTTCATGATCAACGGATAGGTTATCGCCACCTTGCGCAAGATTTTCAAGCAAATAATAATCTAAATCAAAAACATCCGGCGTCATCCCAACAGCATCAAGATTGCTAATGAATTTCTCACCCATATAATTGAGTTCTTCAATCACCAACTCTTTCATAATAAGTTTAGCATCTTCTTCATGCACCCTAACCGCTTCCAGAACTTTATCATATCTATACTTTTTCAAACGAAGTCGATTTGTTTCATATAACCAATAATCCTCGCGGCGATCCTCGTGACCAAGGTGCTTCCACTCGTTTTCCGTAAAATCATTTAAGCGGGTAATCGCCCCAATAACGTGGGCGGGCGCCTCGATCTCTTCGGCCTCAAGTCGCCGGGCATACATCTGAACCGATTGTTCTAAAAATCCATACCAAAAATCGTCATCTTTTGGATTCTCGTTGCGGATAAGAGTGTAAGAAGCATCTTTAAAACTTTCTTCCATATTTTCAACCACATAAGAAGCGTAAAGAGAGCTAAAAACTTGTGGGAATTTCGGATAAAACTTAGTAAAAGTTGCCATCGATTTAATAAAGTGCGCAGTAGAATATATACGAATAGCCGCCGTTATTAAGCCCTGCAAGCCGGCAACAGCAGATCGATCAAGAATCCTATTAAACGGCCACTCTTCCGAACAATCTGGGTGCTGCAATAATCTTTCATCTTCTGGGATATTCGGATAGGATTCGGTCACTTTGTCTTGTATCTCGCCAAAATCAACTAAATCGCTTTTGAATGGTTTACATGGGCTCAACTCTGGAAACAACACGTTAACAAACCCAAGCCAGCCTTGCGGTTGAAGTGGCTTAATATACAAGGGCGGGTTCATATAATTGCCACCATATGTCACGGGATCCAAATAATAAATTCTATTTTCCCCTTCTTTTTGACCTGACTTTAACAACCATTCCATGCGACTTATACCCAATATTTGATCAACATTTTGAATAGGTCGCATTTTTGATGGATCGTCTTCGTGTGCCATCTCTGCATCGCCGTATGGCGTTCCGCCCGGTGACAAAGTTTGCCCCTCGTCAACAACATAGTCAAGTTCATCTTTGGTTAAGGTATCAAAGTCTGCGCCATAATCAAACGCAGCCTGATTTCCTGCAACATCATTAATAATCATATTCGTTATCGAAGACATAAATGTATTATATCGCTCTTCGATATCAGCTTTATTGGTGTGGTAGCCGGCATCTTTTAATACTTCAGATAATAGAACAACGGGAGGGCTATAATCAGAATAGTCGGCCGTCTCAAACATACTCAAAAATTCAGGATATTGCGATAGCGTCTCGGATCCAATCTGGCCCAAAGCGTTATCAACAGAAACAAATTCATATTTTAAATCTACAATAACCGATGATGTTGAGAAGGATCGCGAAAGTTTCTTTCTTAAGGATGGATCAAATACTAAACTGGCTAGAGTTGAATCTACTTCCGCTGTTTCATTGTTGTATGTATGTATTTGTATTCGAGATACGTCGCCGGGGGAAGTATGGAAGGTCTGGGTTCCCGTTTCTGGATCTTCGGTTTTTTTCAAATCGGCATTAAAAAAACCTAATTTAAATCCCCAATAAAATGGTACGCCGTAAAGTGATTTTTTTCCTTGCGCATTGTCTTCAAACAATAACTCTAAATCGGGGGTCGCTTTGCGGGCTTTTTTAACAAACGTGATAGTATCTGGATCGGGAGCTATAAGCTCGGTGGCCACGCCGATGGCGCCACCGGGGAAGCCAAGGGTGTCTTCGTTGGTCACTGTGATTCTGGGATCTCCAATGGAGATTTCGACATTATAACCAAAATCAGGAAGCGATACTATATCAACATGTTTATGGAAAAGACCCCTAGTATAGTCATCAAAATCTTTTGTAATTACAAGATCATCTTGTAGTTCATTATTTGATTGATATTGAGGAGTTAATTTTGAAAGCGACTCACTGAGCCATTCCGCAACATATAAAGGATAGGCGCCCTTTTGTTGCCAAAGTTTTCCGGAACCTTCCCCGTATTCTTCGGCGGATGCATCGTCGAGAGTATAAAAATTTACATAATCTTTCATTGGCCACCCATTAGCTGCCTTTCTACGGTGTACGGTCAGCGGAGACGCCATGGTATCAGAAAGAACCATGTTTACTAAACCCCAATTTTTGTCAAAGGGTCCATTACCCATCATGTCGGTTGAAAAGTCAGACTTAAGTGCCTCCAACTGGTCACTCAACATTGAGGTGGTAGATGTTATCGCTTCTTCTGGCTCATATGGAAGAATGCCATTGTCGCAGCCCGGATCCGATATAAGCGGAGGCATGTTGCATGCAATATGATTATCAAAATCCTGGAACGGTTTAACGAGTTCTTCTAAGTTATCCTTTATTCCCTGACGATCACACAGTTTCTTGATTTGTTCCGGGCTAGCGCGATCTTGCATTAGCGTAGCCCGCAATTCACAAAATTTTTCAATTTGTTCCGGCGTAGCACACAAAGTAGGATTGGCTGGCTTCATATCGTTTGATGGAACGGCATCAAGATACTGCTGAAGCTGGTCCCTGAAATCTATGGGCATCAAATTTCCCATATTTTTAAACATATTAATAACGCCCCTTTCGGTATGAAGGGCTGGGAATTCTGGATATTCAAACCCCATATAGGTCGCAATTGCTGCGGGGGCTTCGCCGGCGTCTTGACCAAGAATCATAGTTTGTAGCTCTGGCTGCGTGACCAAGCCTGACAGGGAAGCCGCCAATTCGAGTACATATTCTTCATCTACTAGTGCGGCGCCGGCGTCACCCATCAATGCGACCATATCAACAATGGTCTTGTTAAGTACCTCGTCGGCCACATCGGGACCACAAATTGCCTCTCTAATAATATTGGAAAGATTATCCCTGCCGGTTAAAAGATCGGGGACAGATGCGAGAATATCACCGGTAAGCTCAAGGGCCCGGCAAACCGTATTTCCGACGATTTGACACAACTTGACCATTAAGGCAAATATTATTTCCCATAAGAGATCGTCTATTTTTTCTCTTAACTTTTCAAAAAGGAGGAAAAGAATATCTTTCACCTTCAAGAAATTTTTAAAAGGATTCGAAAATACAATTGAAGGCCATACGAATTCTCTTCCGCACGTCCACGGCAGTTCAAAATCTTTAATAATATCAGTAAAACTAGGTTTCATGAAGGCGGGCTGTGGGCAAGCAGTGGTTGCAATAATGCTTGCAATCAAAGGCGCGCCGGGCAGAGTATTTAATCTATCGACCAACTCTAATTCCATTCCCTTAAACTTCTCTAAAAGAGCTTTCGTGTATGCTTCTATAATAACACTTTCACTTAACTGGTCAGTATCTCCAGCTATAAATTCGGTCCAACTATCGCCACCTTCGGCCGAAGGCGCTAGCGATCTTCTGGACTGCTCCATATAACTATCATATTCATTTTCAGTCATACCGCCATAACCAGAAGGATCATATGAAGTGGCACTATCGGTTGCGTCCCAACTTGAACCCTTTACGGTATTTTGGTAAAAATCCGACCAACCCGACCAGCTAATTCCTCCACTGGTGGTGGTTGTGCCGCTGTAAGCACCGCCGTCGGTTTCGGTGGTAGCATCGGTGGTGGTTGTGGTGAGTGTGATACCGGTGCTGTAAGTATCACCTGTGGTTGTGTCGGTTGTGGTGGTGGTTGTGGTGGTGATCGCTTCCGTCACCGGCGCCGTGGCGCCGGAACGCCGTGCGTCGTTTGCCGCGGCGACAGCAGGGAGGAGTGCGTCGGCGTCGGCGCCGGATAAAGCAGCTTCATCGAAGGCGTTGAGGGCGTCCTGATACGCTTGATTAAGTTCATCTTGTGTAACCCCCGGGTCGATCACCACGTTCTCTGTGGTTATTGTTGTCTGTTGTGTGGTCGCTGGCGTGGCCGCTTCAACAAGTCCCGGATCATAGTTTCCTACTACGTCATCGCCAACAGCAGCCATATTGCTGTCGTCTGCGAAGATATCGCCATTATCGAGCTTTTCCTTAACTAGCGCATCTAGTTCTGCTTGTTCTTCTGCGGACAAGCCAATAAAAAACTTATCGAAGTTGTTAATTGACATTCCCTGAAAAGTTGCCGTTAAGATACTAGCAAGGGCTTCCTCAAGTGTTAATCCGCCAGTCAAACATTGAATTACTTGGGCCAGCATGTCCAAAAGACCGCAAAGCTTAAATCTGTTCCAAATATCAATATTATCGTCCATCCAAGAAGTAATGCCAGAACCGCCGAGCCACGTACACAGGAAGTCAAATAACATAGGATTTTCTTGCACATATCCATATGCTTGCATTTTCGCCATGCCCACAATTGAAGGGTTGTATCCTTGTTCTGCGTGGTGCGCGTAATCGGCAACAATTTGAGCTTGGGCATCGGCGGAGAGGCGGGGTCTAAATATTGATTCGCCGTCGGCGCGCCTAAACTGGCCCGTGTCGCCGGTATTAAAAGTAGTGGGCGCGCCGGGGTTGGGGGCGCCTTCTTCCTGATAATCTTCTCCTTTGGTTTTAAAAATCGCATCTGGTCCGACGCCGGCGGCTGCTCGCATTGCCTTAATATCTTCTTCGGACTTCGAACACAAAGTTTCGTGCCACAGCCACGCGATAGAATCCCCCAAACTAAATGCCGCATCTAAAATATCTTCCCCGATCTGCTTGCCTTCGCCGGCTAATGCTTCGCCAATACAAGCCGCTATCTCACCACCCTCATATAACTCTTCGGGATATGTTGATACGTAAATTTCGGGATATGTATATTTTACTAAAAATTCTGTCCATTCTACCGGAACCCTCGCAATCAAATCATTTTCCATATCAGCAAGGTGCGCAAGATAGGCCATCGCAGTCACATCGGCGTATGCCTCTGACTGTTTGGCAAGTTGTTTAGCGGCGTCGAGATAAACAATAGGATCAAGAGGACACGCCTCAGTATAAATTATAATCTTTTTTAATCTATATTTATAGGTAAGTGTAAAGGTAACTTTTCCAACTTTCTTTTTGGTGCCACGAATCGCGGAGCCCGGGGATAGGTAATAACCCTTATCCTTTAAAAACTGTTTTAAATCTGTCCACACCTTGGCCATTATTGACTTGCTACTGAAACCACTATCCCCATAGTTCTCAAGATCAAATACTTGAGCTTTTCCGAAGGCTTCTGGATTTAAATAATAGATCCCCGACTTTTCTATTTTCTGGAATGCTCTTCGATATCTATCATATAAATTAAGACCCTTTCTAACACGTATCAACTTAAGTTCTAAATCTTCCGCGCTAAAAGACACTTCAATGTCTGACGTGTCTATCTCTTCATCCTCTTCTTCTTCTGCCTCGGGGATGCTCTGCAACACTTCACAAGGAACCGAATAAAGCAACTTTAAGCGCGACATTGGGCGCGGTTTTAAATCCCAATCCGTATATTCAAGATATCTTTTTATAATATTTTTGGAGCCTTCGGATTGATCTTTGCCGTATGCCGCCAATAATGCTTCAACTATCTCGTCAGCATATTCATTAAATATTCCTATAGCAATGCCCCCATCTTCGTTGGTAAGAGTGGTATCGGGTGGCGCAAATTCAGGCGCGCCACCAGAGCCGGGCTGGTGCTGGGCGCCCTCAATCGGATCCATCGATGGCGACGTGGGTGCGAACGAGATCTCGGGTGACGCACCAGGAGAGAGGGCGCCTTCGACCGGTGCGCCGGCGAAGCTTCCGGCTGATCGTGCGGAACTTGGCGGGGCCTCATCAAGATCCGTCGTTGTGCGCCATGTGCCCTTGGTGATCTGGTATTTGACAATCCGTTCATTTAAGAAAGGTTCCCATTTTCGTCTATTCTGCCATATGGGAACCGTAGCACACGGATTCGGAATGCATCCGGGGCAGTATTCTTCGTTTACTTCAATAATATCGTCACAAACGTCGATTAGGCCATCGCCATTGGCATCTTGATATTCTAAAAATTTTGATTCAGCCATTATGTTTACCTTTAAGTAGAATTAACATTCCTGCTCCAAACTGCTTGGGGGGCGCGGTCGTTGAGGAAGTTAAATTTAAACTCAGTCACCGACACTCGAAGATTGTATGAGGGGCCCGTGCCATATGTTGTCAGCATGGTGGCAGCAGGAGCAGTGACCGCACTCAAATACGGAAGGGCAGAACCAATGCCCGAAAAACAGGTTTGTGTTGTTATAAAGTTCTGAAACAATATACCCATAAGATGATCCACTACATCTACCAATTCTTTAAATGCATCGCGAGTACGATAGCCCAAAGCAATGGGTTGTAAATAGTCTTCCCTCTTTAGCCCCATCATCGATGAGCGCCAGGTATAATTACCGGCTATTAAATCGATTTGAGGTGCATATTCCAATCTATTTCCAAAACTGTCTGTTTCGCCGCGGAAGCCGTATCCCTTAACATCTCGCATGCCGCCAGTAACTATTTTAACTCCAGAGCGTCCAATAATCCTAACTAGATCTGCTTTTACGGCGATGGCCGAACGGGCCGGCTCTTCTCCCAGGCCATGATATGCATTTTCATACGCACTCCTCATAATTCCAAAGTTATGATCGACCTTTGTTGCGCGGCTTATATAAATTCTCGCGGCATCAGCGGCAGGGCTACTGCCCACAAACATTCCGTCACAAGGGCCGTCGCCTCCGTGTGAAGATGCCATTCGCCCCACCACCAAATCGATTGTGTCCGACTCGGCGCCTTCGGCAGATCCGCCCTCTCCCATCGTTCCAAGGCTGTCTTGACCAAGAACAATATAAGCATTAGCGTTAGCGATTATTCTTTCATTTTGTTTACTATTATAACTTAAAAAGGGCCTAGGCTGCCTGGTGCCCATGACGCCGCCTTCAGCCAGATTAACCGCTTTACCTTGATTTATTAAATCTTCTACTAGTTTTGGATCGGTTGTTTCCTTTGTATTACAATTTTTAAATCTTTTTTTATCAAAGATTTTTCTTTTTTGTGTCATTGTTTGTGTCCTTGATTTCTATGGGGTATGAGCTATGGGGTTGTGGGCTCTTCCTCTGGGATTTCACATTTTTCGAGAATATTCCAATCGGTGGCGCGCGCGTACGCGGCTTGGTTGGCCCACCCGTTGTCGACAAAATCCTTGTGCCAATTGAGGGTACCCCCATATAGATCTCCTTGTAGGTCGAGGTGAAAGTGTGGGCCGGTGGCGCCTTCGCTTGGGAAATTATACTCATCAATGTGGCGGTAGCTGTCGTCTCCCATATGATATTCGGACATGATCTGGCGGGCAATTGCAACATTATCATCACCTATATAGGTTCTTTGGCCATCGCTCGGCTTCCAATCTTCGTCGTCGGCCGGCATTAACTCGGTGCCATCGTCGTCGTATCGGGCCGGCCAGTAGTGCGCGTTTGACGCCCACCCGCCTCCGTAGCCGTCTGTGGTGATACCAAAATCTATAGCATTCCCTTCATCGTGGTAACCGGCACCAGCCCGCGCCACGGATCCAACCGAGATGTAGGCGTCGGCGCCCTGCTCGTCGAGGGCCCGCGCTATATCCGTGAGAACATTGGCTGCCGCGGCCGCCATGTCGCCGGCGATATCGCCGTTGGCGAAGGCGTCGTCCGGGATGTTGACGACAACTTTTTCAAGGCTTTCATTTAGGTTCATAAAATAACACTGGAGTGCGGAGCCATTGGGGTTTCCACCGGTGTCTCCTGTCATACTGCCGGCGGATCCACCAGTGGTGCCGGATCCGGCTCCGGCGCCGGCAGCGGTGCCTGATGAGTTATCAAAAATCTCCTCCAACGTCTCACACTCAGCAGCCTCCACTTGAACCTGGACGCTAGCGCGCCTATTAATCGAAACTGCGTCCCCAAATTGTAGATCAAAGGGCGCGTTATTAGAACCTGGACGCAAAATCACATTAACAATATCGTTTCTTGTAATATTGTCGCCGCCATTCTGATAAAAATCATCCACCAACACAAACTCAGTATGTTGTACGATTAAATTTGCGGCACATACGGGATCTACGGTTGTTGCCAAATCACACGGGTTTGGTATATACAAATGAGGCGAATGTGGGCCCAAAATCCTCCCCCTAAATACTCTCCAGAGGCGCCGGCGACCCGGGAGATCACTGGAGGCTCTCATGGCTGGGACATCATAAGCACTGGTTAGTGCGATCGCCACAAATTGGTTAGTCTTTTGATAAACATCTAAATTATTTCTTGTTATTCCTAACCATTCGAGTTCGCCATTATAAAAACCCATTTTATGCATCCCCCTGAATTAAGTCAAATAAATCGTTCTTATCTTCTTCTGTGAGTCCCACTTGTTGTGTTTGTCCTTTTTGTCGCAAGCCAATCAACTTAACCAATTGTTCATTAGAACGCTGCATGGTCTCGATATGTTTAGCCGCCACGGGGCTTAGATATTTGTTCTGTTCTGAATCCTTTGCAATCTGGTTGGCAATCTCATTTAAAAACTCTCTCGCAACTTTTCTATCATCACGAATATTATCTAGTGCTTCATCGATTAGAGTTTCTAAATCTTTCTTGCTCATATTGTGCCATCTTCCCAATCTTGTTTGAAATTATAATATCTCTTGCGAAACTTCTTGAGCGAGTTAACAATCTGTTTTGTGTTGAGCCCGGTAATCTCTCGAAGGTATAAATAAATAGCCTTCTTGTTAAAAATCTCTATATCTTCTTTTGATTCAAAAAGTATTATAATTGCTTGGTATACTCTCAAATCATTATCTTTCATTTGCGAAGAATCCCAAGATCGAATCTCCACATAAAAGGATTGCCAAAATTCGTCGTGTTCTCGTTCGGTAAGATATGATTCGTCAGTAGATAGATACTTCTCTTCATATGCCTTCGGTATGTTGGCATAATCGACTTCTCTTGCGTTCCTTTTTTGTTGTCGCTTAACTTTATGGATAAACCAATTTTTTGTTATAACGCTAAAATAAGAAAAGGCTTTTGAGCCTCTACTTGGATCGTATTTTTCTAATATGGTCATCAACCATATTTTGCATTCATCGCGCAAACTATCTATGTTGGGAAGGTTTGTAAACTTATAAGTAAAAACTATTTTATCTACCATTTCATTAAAAGCTGGTTCAATATAATCGACGTATAATTCTGTTCGTTCTTTTATGCAATCAGTCTTGGTGTATCTTATAATAGCCTCTTCGTGCTTTATAGTAAAATAGTGATTCTTATTGCGTCCCTTCCGCGATCTCTTCTTCTTCATCATGATCAACAATTTCAGCC
>Ga0209349_1000885_pt1 | contig 15043 bp, 36 predicted proteins | sample ETNvirnome_2_130_FD_184067 | JGI IMG/M metagenome (GOLD analysis project Ga0209349, IMG submission 184067) | Marine viral communities from the Pacific Ocean - ETNP_2_130 (SPAdes) (version 2) | ecosystem: Environmental > Aquatic > Marine > Oceanic | place: Pacific Ocean | collected 2013-06-22
TGGCGTATGCCACTGAATAACGAGGCGTCAGAGCGGCTCAGCCGTAAATCTAGCCACGCCTACAAACCCCGAGAAGGGGTGGAGATAAATAGGGCTAGTTCCTGTCTTTGCTTATCTGGCGCGCTGGCGCGGGTAGGGGTTAGGGGCAGGATGATAAAAAAACGAGAATGGGGTTGACTTTTGGCCCAAAATGGGCGGGCCGATTTTGCGTAAACTCTTTGACAGTAATGACTTACAACTACTTTTGATAAAATAATATTTAGAGTGGCGATTGGGGTTGACATATGCCGATAATATAGTATAATGGGAGACATGAAAGACAACACAAAGGAAAGCACAATGAAGCACATCGTCAAGAAAATCACCATCGGCTACCAGCCTGACCCTCGCAACACACAGATTATAATGTGGCACAGAGGCACAAGCTGGTATATCGGGGTGAAGCGTTTCGACGGCACCGGCAACACGATTCGCCATTGCGGAAGTGAACGCTACATCCGTGGCGTGTGGCGACGTGACTACGCTTGACAACGGCGGCGTATCTGGTACAATACACACACAAAGAAAAGGGTAGAACTATGTTGAGTAGAAAAGTTTACGAGCAGATTGCGGCGAGCGTGAAGAAATCGGTGGACAAAGCCGACGAAACGCTCGACATCCAACTTTACAAGTTTGCCGGTGAAATGGCACGAGAGCTTGCGGACTATTTCGAGCGAGATAATCCGCGATTCGACCGAGACCGGTTCATGAAAGCGTGCGGCTTCGACATTGAAGCAACGCGGGAATATGTGGACTTGGTGATGTGACGGTTGTTGTGTGTGTGTGTGTGTGTGTGGGGGGGGCGAGCGGTTTGTTGTGTGCCGCTCGTCCCCTCTCTATTTTAGGGTTGACTTTTGGCACAAAATGGGCGGGCCGATTTTGCGTAAACCCTTACTATACAACAACTTACGACATAATTTTTACTAAAGATTGGGATTGACTTTGGTCGATATATGTTATAATGGGGGTATGGCGAAAGCGTGCGGTGTGCCAAAATGGCAGACTTGAGATTGTGTCTCAGCAAAGCCATCCGGCTGAGTCGTAGTTAGTCTATAGTCAGCGAAAAGTCAGCGGGATTTCCTCAAGTTTAGGGTTGACAAACGCCGATAATAGTATATAATGGGGAGTATAACAGAAAGGGCAAAGAAGATGCAGAACCTACACAGAGCTATCGTGAGTATGCCGAGCGACGGGGACGCGAGACCTGTTGACAACTTTGAACATCTGACGATAGAGTACGGTGGATATGCGTGGGCGGTGAAAGTGCCAAAGGGCGAATTCGCACAAGCCCACCAGATGATGAGCCGAGTGGCCGACACCGATGGGGTGGAAAATGTTGCCTGAATGGTTGACACCGGGGACGTTTCTGATAGGATTAGTATTGCTGGCAGGGGTGTGCTGGCTGGCTGACAAACTTGGATGGTGGAAGTAGAGAGGGCAAAAATGACTGACAAGGCTATGCGTATCTGTGACAATAAGGGGTTCCAACTGGACCTCCCCAACGGCATTACGGTTTCCGTCCAGTGGGGACCGGGAAACTACGTTGACCCAGACGTGAAGAATGCCGACTTCGACGCTCCAAAGAACGCTTGCTGCGGGGATGATGGTTCTCTTTGGGGTTCCAATACCGCCGAGTGTGCCGCCTACCTTACTGATGGCGACGGATTGCAATGGGTTGCCGTGCCGGGATTCACTGGGCCGATTCACGACGATGATGATTCGTTCTGGGATGACGTGTGCGGCTGGCTTGACGTGCAGGGTGTGCTGGACTTCATCAATCTGGCATCGCAACTGGACGCTACCAAAAATCCGGTTAGCCTCGGCAACAAGATGATGGACTATCTTGAGAAACACGGCGACTACCGTGATGACCTTGTGGAAGATGAACGCAAGGTGATGAACAGCAATGCAATTGACGAGTTTTTCAGTGGACTGGTAAAGTTTTCAGGAACTAACTACAAGGACAACTAGATGAAGATTCTGCGAAAAGGCGACAAGTTCAAGAAGGTTGCGGATTCCACTCACGCCGACCAAACGGCTTTGAAGGCTTTACTTGGTGAGGGATGGAAGTATTGTGACCGCACAACGTGGAAGCGGGAAGTGCGGGACAAGGGGAAGAAGGTGGAAACCGATGGCAAGGCGTAGAATAATCAAACGCAAAGGTGCGGACAAGTTCACCGGAAGGACCAAAGCAAAGAAAGGTGTAATTGCTGTGGGGTTTGAGATTGTCCATAAAATCACCGAGAAGCGGTGGTTGACGGTTTCAAACGTGAGACCACAAAATATGTTCGACCTTATCTCTCAGTATAACCGTGGACGATATGGTTGGGCGCAAGTGCGAGTAAAGATAAAAGCGTACAAGGAAGGCTGTAAAGTAAAAAGGAGTAAGAGAGGTGAGAAACATGGGATTGTGGGCTGAAAGAGTTGCATTGTGGGGGTGGTTTGTTTTTAGCGGAACAATAATTATTGCAACGAGTTAAAAATGGTAAATAGGCCCGCCCATTTTGCTCTAACCTGTTGCTATATAACGACTTATGGCTATTCTAGAATTATTTCAGAATGTGTGGAGAGCAGGGTTGACATGTGCCGATAATATACTATAATGGGGGACATCAAGGCAAGTGAAAGGGTAACACGATGATTATGGCGAGAGAGAAAACGACGATGTGGACGACCTGTCGGGCATGCAAGAATCAGGTCGAGATGCAAGTGCATGTCGAGGATGTTACGGCGTGGGAGAACGGTGAACTGATTCAGAACGCCATGCCGTACCTCTCAGCGGATGAGCGAGAGGTCTTGATTAGCGGGACGTGTGGCCCGTGCTTTGACAAAATGTTCGGCAGCGAGGAATAGTGGGATTTTTCCTTGACACGGACCTATTCCGTGCTATAATTAGGACAGAGAGGCGAGGGAACGGGAAACCGAGACCAAACCTCTCAAAAAGACGGCTGTCCAGTAAAAGCCTTCTTTGCACAACCGGCGACAACGCAAGTTGTCAACGAACGTGACAGGATTGGTAAGACAGTTTAGGATTTACGGGGACAGGCTTGCCCCGCAGCCGTTTTTTACTTTCTTTGACAATACAAAACATACTGGCAAGGTAGCTCCTTGCTAGTAGGACGGTGGCCGAACACCAAAGCTAGGCAGAGGTGGTAAGGCACACGACTGACAGAGTATGTCCAAATGGATGAGGCTGTTGGAAGTGGTACAAAGTAGGGAAGCCCTTCACCGGGTGGACATATCTGTCCCCGAAACGTTGCAGGTAATACATAAGTCCTGTCCGTCCACATACAAAAAAGCAGGTTTGGAGTTAGCCCTTTCCTCAACCTGCCTCAAAACCCTACCAAGAAGTATGATGCTAACGCATGGATGCACTTGGTGGGGTTTTTTATTTGACAGGGGTGACAAAATCGGCCCCCCCATTTTTCGTAAGTGCTGCTATAGTAAGGGCTTACAACCATCTTTGAAAATTTAGTAATACCACTCAAGGTGGGGTAGACATTCTGCCGATATATAGTATAATGGGGGAGTTCTTTGATTGAACGGTCGGGGAACACGGGGCGACGGCGAGCCTTGCAGGGCATTGACCCGTTGCCCCCTTTTTTTGTATCAGCCCAACGGGCCGGATTGAGGTTCGTGAGATAGTCAGCGAAAAAGCTCAAGTGTGGGGTTGACAAACGACGATAATAGAGTATAATGGGACAGGTTGAAAGGGAGATTGAAATGGCGATACCAAAGGTGAAAGCGGCGTGTGTTTCAGCGGTCATGCAAAAGGCCGCACACAGTAATTCGATGGGCGGGTTTGCTATCGACTGGCTCAAAGAGTTCTGTGTGGAGCAGCCAGCATTGGCGGCTCACCTGTGTGGGTGGATTGAACACTTCCCCGACACCAATGAGGAAGTGCTAACCAGCATGACGGCTATGGTTGGTATTCTGGTCAAGAGCATTGAATCACAGATTGAAGCTGACCAATTGATTGAGGAGTTGGGCTAATGACGCTTGATGACGTTTTCAGGATTGCGTTGGAACACTTTCCGATGGCACACATTACTGAAGACCTCGACGGTGAGGTTAGGATTCACACGGGGTTGATGTACGAGCCTCCTCTGGGGGTTAGTGGTGGACCACAGAACCTACCAGCCAACCGGCGGAACGAGGTTGAACTTAGGGAAATGAACGAAAGGGATTTGCCAAATGTTGACAATTGATAGTGTGGCACAAGTTGCTAGTGATAACAATCTGGTTCTGAACAGACATGAACAGACCATTGACGGTGTGACCTACAGGTATACCCTGTATGATAACAATGACTTTGTGGAGGACTTTTTCGAGACGTTGGCACAGGCGTGGAGTTACATTTACTACTATGATGAGGAACGAGAATATGCGAATCTCAGGTGATGCGTTGAATAAGTTGCGACCAGTTTTGACTAAGGCGTTGGATGATGGTGCGGAAGTTTCTTTCGTGTACCACGGCAAACGACGCAATGGTCCGTTGAAAGATTTTGGTTGGGGTCCGCAAGGCCCGTTTATCACGATTGAGGATACGAGGATAAGAACGGTTCTCGGAGTGGCAACAGATGGATGGACAACCGAAATCAAGAGCTTCTCACTTGCCAAGATGACTGAATTGCGAATTGAGCAGTTCGTGGTGGCAGGTGAATAATGGATATGTCACAATATAGCATTGGGGTTCAACCTAAATCCTCCTATGTCCAACGCGGGGGCATCAGGGGGATTGGGAAGAACACCGCTGTAGACCCAAAAAAGGAATATGTAAAAAGCAAGAATCCCAACGTGGAGCTATATGCCAAACGATGGGAGCAGGGTTTAGACATATGGACAGGCAAGCCGCTAGAAGGTGAGGCTCTTGCTGATTGGGAAAAACAACGGAATCGGGAGCGTTTCCGGTTTTCACCTAAACAGTTGGAGTGAAGGGACACTAAATAGCCCGGCCCATTTTGCGTAACCTATTACCACCAAAGGAGTTATGGCTATTCTGCTATAATTCCTTTTTTTTGTGAAGTATGGGGTGGACAAACGCCGATATTATACTATAATGGGGGAGTAACAAAACGAGAGGGCAGAAGAATGCTGAAGTGGTCGAAAGCGAACGCGAAAACGGAACGGCTCAACGATAGTTGCTGGGCAATCGCCAAGTATCTTGACAACGGGCGGAAAGTCTATAGTCTGGACCTGTTGTCGGGCTATTCGTGTCCATTTGCGGAGCAGTGCCTGTCGAAAGCTGTCGAGGTTGACGGCAAGCGGCGAATCAAGGACGGTCCCAAGAACGAGTTCCGTTGTTTTTCGGCAAGTCAGGAAGTCCAGTACACCAACGTGTACAACGCCAGAAAGCACAACTACGATATCTTGAAGGCTCATAGCGGCGACTGGCCTATGATGCACGGGGAATTGTGGAGGTCAATGCCCGTGGACGCCGGGATTGTTCGGATGCACGTCGCCGGGGATTTCTTCAACGAGAACTATCTCAAGGCGTGGATTCACCTAGCCAAGAATTCCGAAACCACGCTGTTCTACGGCTACACCAAGAGCATTCAATACTGGCAAGCCAACCGCGAGGATATCCCTGAGAATATGGTGCTGACGGCATCATACGGCGGACGTGATGATTGGTTGATTGACTACCAAGGATTCCGGTCTGCCAAAGTAGTCTACAGCGAAGCGGAAGCACGGGAACTGGACTTGGTTATCGACCACGACGATTCCCACGCTGCAAACCCGACGTGGCGAGACACCGACTTTGCTCTGTTGCTCCACGGGACACAACCAAAGGGCAGCGATGCGGCGGTGGCGTTGAAGGCTCTCAAGGGCAAGGGTTCTTATTCCAGAAAGCAAGGGGCGACGGTATGATTGACTACGACAAGCGGCTCTATGTCTACTGGAATCTCCACAAGCGGACGTGGAGTGTTCGACAGAGCGGGAAGGTTGTTGCACACACCGACACCATCTACATGAAGGATTGCCGGTTTTTGGTGGGCAAGGCTGGACAGGCACGGGTGCGGCGTGAAGGCAAGAAGAACGTCCACGCTGGCGTGTCGGGTTACCTTGCTATGCACGCGGAATTCCACAAGGCGGCAAAGCCGGTGGCAACTCCGAAGTGCTGGGTGACATACAACCCGTACAAGCACGACACGTTTATTGAGCGGACTGGTGTTTGTGACGATAAGTATCCCAAGCCGGTGACGGAATCGAAATGGGTGAAGATGTACGTTATGAACGATGCCCCAACGGTACAGGCCGTGGACTATACGTGGAACCAACGTGTTGATAAGACGTAAGTTGTTATGGGGTAAAGACTTAGGCAAAATCGGCCCCCCCATTTTCCCTAACCTGTTGATATGAAAGGACTTACGTCGTCTCAGCCCAACTGGGCTGATTGGCGTCCATGGCGAAGTCAGCGAAATTTCCAATCGTAAGGAAAAAAGGTGGAGAAACCGTCTTGACTTTGCCGATATATAGAGTAGAATGGGACATAAGTTGAGAGGGCATTGGTTGTCCTCAATTTCAGTAGGACTCAGAACGGGAGAACCAAAATGAGTCAAGAACAAGAGTCGATGGAGCAGTCGGAAAAGCGTAGCCGGATTCCTGTTGAGGATTTCGTGTCGGCGTGGTTGGACACTCACCGTAATGGTGGTCATATTGGCGACGTTGCCGAAAAGCTCGGTTTGGCCGAGGGTAGCGTGAGTGTTCGAGCTTCGACGCTCAAGAAGAAACTCGACGAGGAGTTCGGCGTTGCGTTGCCAAAGTTGGCTCGCCGTGTTTCGAGTCGCCAGAAGCAAGACCTGACCGCAATCGCGGAACGGTTGCAGCAGTACGCTGCCGACACTCCTGCCGACGCTCCTGCCGAGGAGCAGGACGAGGAGTAGCCCGGACTCCGGGGCCAAACTGCCACCCCGGAATCGAGACGGACGGTAGCGGGTATTCCCTTCGGGGGTACTCGCGCCGTCCTTTTTTTTAGCCCCAGAAAATTAAAATCGGGGTTGACAGGGATGCCAAAATCGGCCCCCCCATTTGCCCTAACCCCTTACCACACAACGACTTACGTCTATTCTGGTAAATTTCTCGTTTTCTGTGAAGTTTGGCGTTGACTTTGGACGATAATACCTTATACTGGGAGAGTTGAAACACTTCTTTTTTTGAAAGGGTCACAGAATGACCGACTATCAGATGTTGCGACCGGATGCGGCGACCAAGGACGAGGGCAATTTCGTGAGGACTCTGCAAGGGCAGACCGGCACGGGATTCCAACAGGGTACGCACGTCCACAAGGACTGGTATGCAAAAACCCAGTCCTACGATGAAGGCATGGAAGTTTTGGAGCAGGGTGTTGCCGAGCGTGAGGACTTGATGGTTCCCCGTTCGCAGATTACCCCGACCGTCAATCTGGCGGGTGAGTTTGTTATGCAGTTGGCAGACGGACGCGAGTTCAAGCCAACCAAGCACGCCGTGAATCAGTTCGGCGTGGCTACTTTCACAAGTACGTTCTATCTCAACTCGCTCATGGAAAACCCGACGAAGAACAACGGGCAAGAGCGATTCCAGCGGGATGAACAGGATGCCGATACGCTGGTCGCCGTTTGCGAGAATGCGTTGCGACGGGTGGAAGCGGACAAAAAGTTCCGCCTTCGGACTTATCAGGACGGAACGCTGCGAGCGTTCCTCACTGAGAAGTATGCCCCGATTGACAACCGTTGGTATCTTGAGCAGTTGAGCAACATCCTTCCGGGTGGCCGACTCTCTCACTGGCGTGGTGATGCTGACACCATTTTCGGCAACGTCCTTCTGCCTGATACGATTATCGACTATGGGCAGGACGATGACAGTGACTACGGTGGAATGCTCTCCATCGGCAATTGTGAAATCGGCAAGCGGCGTATCTCACAGATGCCAAGCATCTTCCGCTCCATCTGCCTGAACGGTTGCATCTGGGGACAGACCAAGGGGAGAGCTATCTCCAAGGTTCACCGTGGCACAATCAACCTCGAAGGGTTGGCCGCCGATATCAGGAAGAATATCGAGGCTCAGTTGCCGCTGCTGCCGGATGGTATCGAACGGTTCCTTGGTATCAAGGTTCACACCTGTGATGAGGTTCCAATGAAGAATCTTATCGGTGCGGTTTGCTCTGATAAGAAACTGGGCAAGAAGGAAAGCATCGAAGTGCTTACCCAGTGGATTCAGCATGAACGAGAGGACCGAAACCTGTTCGGTATCGTGAACGCTGTTACCCGTGCCGGTCAAACTTTCGACAACACGGGTTGGGTCAAGTTCGATGAGCTTGGCGGGAGCCTTCTGGATATGACCGAGAATCGTTGGGACGCTATCAAGAAGCGTGCCGACACTTATGACGAAAAGGAGGTTGTGGCAATCTTCGGCACTGACTTTGAATAAGGGGTGCCGACATGGATGCCGAAAAAGTTTTCTGGGCATGTGTGTTGTTCATCGGATGCCTAATAGGATGGAGTGAAAGAGACTAACCCTAACCCCAGCGGGGAGCCGAAAGGCTCCTCGCTTTTTTTATGGGTTGACAAAAATCCAAAATCGGCCCCCCCATTTTCCGTAAACCCTTGCCACATAAGGACTTACGACGACACTTGACGCGGGATGTTGTAATGTGGTATAATATAGCGCTAACTCGTTACTATACATAGACTTACGACGATTAGCCTCAAATGTCCTACATCGAACCTTAGCATCTTGAATCTTAGTGAGTAGTCTGAACCTACAAGGACCATGTGTCTCACCTTATGCTACCCACTTCGTCATCATGAGTAAAGTCAGCCAAATTAGCCACCATAGGTCGCACCTAATCCCATCCAATCGGCAGTTATGGTAAAGTCAGCGAGATTCAGCAGCACGAAAAAAACCCCAGCCCCCAAATTAATGAGGACCGGGGCCGGAGGATAGGTTAGTCAGCAGTTTAGTTAGCGGCCAATAATATGACGATGAACCCGGAAGATACTGTAGCGTCTATAGGGACTTCTACAAGTATGGCACGGGCATAACACACCATGTACAAACTCAGGTGTCTGCCTAATAGTGTAAGTCAGTCCATTAACACCGTCAGCCACAGCGTGCGTAACACCACAAGTAAGCCGCCGCATTACACAGAGGCCATTAATAGTCTCGAAATGTATTGGACCTTTTCGCCACGAAATGGTACAATTAGGATTATAACGCATGAACGTGGGACTCTCTACTAGAATCCACTGTTGGTTATAACAAGGAACACATGGTTGAGCAGCATTAACTGATGCGCCCATACCACCCAAAATAACTGCCATCACTAAGAAAGTTCGCTTAAGCATACTACATACTCCTTTGTTTCTGCTAAACTAACCCTATTCCGCCCTCATCCGCCCAGTCAGCGAACTATCTAATTATAGCCTAAAGTCGCCCCCCGTCAAGCATCGAAATTTTTTCGGTTTTTTCAAAAAAAGGTGATTGACTTCCTGCCAAATGCCGATATACTAGTAACAGAGGCCCATGTGTCAAGGAGGAAAATGTGAGATGCACCAGCCGCTTAACCCTGACGATAAGAACCATAGTAAGATTAAAACGAAGGTATTGAATCGACTAGGACGACCTTCGGACCTATTTAAAGTTGATGTGAAGAACGTATACGGCAGAAACTTCAGAATTAATGTATGGTGTGAGAGAAAACCCGAGGACGGGTCTGATTGTACCGTGAGAAGTCAAGAGTTAAGGCACTCTTTCTTCTGCACCATGACAAAAGGGGGTACGCTAAGGTGTAAACCCAAGATTGAGAAGCTCTACAGACAAACAGATAAGGAACAATAGCGGTAAATTGGGTCAATATCCCACAATTTGAAGCAATAAACGCTAAATTTGGGCAATGTATATACTTATTGTGTACGGAAGAGGTTGACATGGCTATAGTACGATTCTACATTGATAAGCGTTGGGATAGTGATACTCCTATTAAGGGTATATGTCTAGAGGGGAAACAAGACAAATTGATGGAAAAGATGCAGGAAATAGAGTCAGAGGAGCGTTCTAAGTTTGTTCATCGCTTAGAATACTTTACTGTAGACCTTGATGAGCAAGATTACGAGATATGGTTTTAAGCGGGAGCTTATTAATGACAAACGAGTTTTATAACACAGAAGGAGAGAAAAAGGAAGAAAAAAAGAGAAACAATGTGGAACCTGAAGACCTAGTGAGTGACGAACTGATAAGATGGATGACAGAGGGTACTAGTCCTAATAATGTACCCCGTTCAGACTGCGGTTAAGGAAGACCAATGCCAGTACCACCTACAGAAGATAACCCGCACGGTTGGGGATACGTTGAAAAACGAACCATTGTAGAGCATTACCAGCTAAGTCCTAGAATCAAGATTGTAGCAGGAGATGTGATTAAAGTCGGCAAAGGTCCATACTGGCTAAATAAGGATGGCGTTAAAGTTAGTATGGATAAGATGAAGGGGAAGTGGAAGGTGGTGGGTATATTTGAAAACTTATCTGGCGAGATTGAAATGGACGTAATCCATTGCTGGCCGGGAGGTTTGTTTGGTTCTACTACTACTGTTAGAATTACCGGGGATGAACATATTAGCCCTGTCGTTGATAGGATTATCAGGCGACCATACAAGATAAAGTTAGCGACCCCTAGATTTAGAAGGAAGCGTAAACGAACTAAGGAGAGTTAGAGATGAAGGAGCTACCTAAACAGCTATCTCTATTTGTTAACCCGACTAGAAAAGTAGAGGATATTCTTGGGGAGTATGTTGATTACTCAGACCTTGGAAAAACACGGGCTATGGAAAAGGATTTAAACATACTGACAGACTTTATTAACGAATATGGAGAAACCATGATTCCACTACTGGAGAGATATGTGAAGGAGCAAACTAATGGCTGAATGTATCAATGTTATTGAACCATTCCCATGTATTAGTGTATTGAAGCCTTGGGGTGGTTATACCGATATATTCAGAAGCAAAGAAGTTGTCTTTAAGAAAATTGTAGTAAGTCCCGGCGAGGAAATATCATATCAGCAACACGAGAAGAGAAGTGAGTTCTGGTATGTAGCAGAGGGTGAAGGTATCTTTAGGTACAACAATACCAACTGGAAAGCTAGGCCGGGATTTACTGTGGAAGTTCATAAGAATGACGCCCATCAAATAATCAATATAGGAGATGACGACTTAGTTATTTTTGAGATGCAGTTTGGCGAATGTTCAGAAGATGACATTAAAAGATTGGAAGACAAATATGACCGTTAAGACTAAAGTTGACCGTTATGTTAAAGTTGAGCGACACTACAAGGATGAGAAGGCTTACTACACTATTAACCTGTTTAGTGAGAATGCAGACGAACCTGAACGTCTGCGTACACATAAGAAGTTTCCCCTTCGTTATGAAACACAGAACAAGATGACTGCCGATTCTTATGCTTATAAGATTAGTAGATGTCTGGAAGTGCCAGTGAGAAACTAATGACGGCGCGTTACTTCCCTATGGACCCAGCATTTACTGGGAATGGTTATCCTGAAAATGGTACTGTTGGCTATGACGGTAAAGGTTGGTACTATTTTTATGGTGGTCAGTTATGGGGTCCATTCGGTAGTAAAGAGGATGCGGAGAATAACGAGAGAACCTCGTCAGATTAATTCAAGTGTAAGTTAACTTTATAGGCGTGAAATCGTCTAGGCTAACGTACCCATTTGTGTTTCTTCTTAGTCTGGCGGGGTTTTTTTTATTGACAGGATAGTGATTAGATGCCTTATACTCAAATCATCTGCATGGAATGCACAAGTGAATATCTTCAGCAAACAGACCCTTGGGGAAACTACTACCACATTAACACATATATGTGTGGACATTGTAGTTCTAGAGAGATATATAAGAAGGAATTGACTGATGAAGAAGCCGATAGACTTATTGAAGTATCACTACGAGAAAGCAAGGAACTCCCTGTATGGTAAGAATCAATTTATCGTAGTCAATGGGAACCCCATTGATGGTTATACATTTTTAGGGCCATTTAACCACTTCGACGACGCTTTAAAAAAGAGGGGTGATGGCTATGTCGCTGAACTTTCTAAGGAAGATTGCAATGAGTGAGCCGTTGTTTGATGATTGGGATGACTTTATGGACTCTGTTGATAGTCTGGTAGAGAAAGGAATTGTTGAAAGGTTTATTAATGAAGATGGTGAGGTTAGTCTTCAACTCACAAAGTCAGGCAGAAGAATGGCTGAGATGATTGAGATTAAAGAGTTGGCTAAAGAAGATATGGGTGTTGAGAAGTATCGTAAGTCTGAGAATAGACGCAAACAAAGCTGGGGTTAAGGAAGGGAGTTAGAGATGGGTAAGTATTACGAGATTCCATGTACTTGGGAAGTTTACGGAACTCTTGAGATTGAAGCTGATAGTCTGGAGGAGGCTATTGAACTGGCAGAAAGGGATGACTCGCCTATGCCTGATGATTCTGATTATGTTGATGGTAGTTTCCAAGTTGAGCGGGACATTGCAGAGGAGATTAATAAAGATGAAGAATCTTAAACATAAGTCTGTGTCATTATGTGACTTTCATGGTCAAGACTTGTCTGACCTCGCTCAGATTATTCACGAAGACCTGAGAAGCAGGAATATTAACACACAATCTTTTAGTTTCTGTATTGAAGTTGATTATGTGGAGGTTGAAGATGACTGATAAAGTTGTAACTATGGTTCAAAAACATCCTAATGCTCCCGGTGATGATGGTTGGTATCTCCCAATCCATCCAAGTTTGGTTAAAACATTGGGTTGGGATAAGCCTGATACTTTGGTTGTTACGGAAACTATTGACAATAAATTGGTTGTTGAGGTGACTGAAGATGAGTGACTTAGCAAAAGAATTAGGTGCTGGCTGTTTAACAAGTGAACAAGTAGATGCTATTACTCACGCATGGTTAGACCTATGTGCAAGTCAAGAAGTGTTTGAAGCGTTTGCCACAAGTAGAGAGGAGGTGGAGTTATCTGCGGCGTGTAAGGATAGCGCGAAAGAGTTGGAGGATGCGTTTCCCTTTTTGATTGAGGGTGTTGAAGATGAGTAGTGTAACAGAAAACATGGCTAGGTGTGAAGTATGCAAAACCGAGATGCACGAGGGTAGGACAGTAGTCCTTAGTGTTCCCGGTATACCTTGGTCTGCTAGATTTTGTCACCCATGCAGAAGGTCTGGTGCTATTCCGTACTGGATGTTAGTGGCTAATACTAATGCTATTGGTGGCTATGACCAGTCTGCTGATTGGTGGAAGGGTGTTATTGCTACCACATTAAACCACCTTGGTGTTTCAATGGAACAGTTTTTGAAGGAAGTTGAAGATGAGTAAACCGTGGGTACATGAAGATTGTCTTGAGTTAGTAACTAATCTGGCTGATATGAACTGTTCAGCAAGTATTAGAGATGGAGTCCTAACCCTTGAAGATGGAACACAGATTGATTTGTCTTCAACAGCAAACAAAGAGTGGGAATCAAATAGAGGAGTTGAAGATGAGTAAGTCATATTTGTGGAGTGAAGATGCTTACGAAACTAAGGTTATGCTAGAATCTATTCGTACTGAACTTATCAACGCCCTAGCTTTTGTTAAAATTATTGAGGAGAAGTATGCTCATGTTAAATGCCCACAGGTAGGGTTCTCGGATGAGGACTATAACGAAATGCAAGGGGCTGATGATAACTGTCCGTAATTCTAATTGGTGACTCGGATACTTACCATTCAAGGTTGAATGTAAATGTAGAGGTAAAAAATTTAGAGACCATCCAGTAGTAAAGGAGTGCGGCTTAATGGATGCAGTAGTAAACTCTGATATTATTTGTCAGGACTGTCTAAAGATTCCCAAAGTAAGATACAAATGTTACGAAGAAGGCGAAGTAGTCTACAAATGTTACGAGTGTGCATTTGGAGGTGGTAACGACTAATGGATATTATTATATTAGTCATAGCGCTCGTAGGGTTAGGTGTTTTCTCGTTGCTTGCCGATAGTGGCGATTGGTGGATGAAGAAATGATGCTACATAAAGGTTTCGCTATTCATAATTTTGAAACATGGTCACATAGAAATGTGTACTATGTTAATTTCAATCATATGAAGCGACCATATAACATCCTTGATATGCAAACTCTTGGTGAGCTTGATTACATACTAGATAACTTTGTAATAGACAAAGGGATTGATGGTGTAATCTTTAGAAGCTCTAAGGGTTCGTTCGTAGTCGGGGCAAATGTTAAAGATTTTGTTTCAGCGCATGATGCGCCGGATAAGGATATTGATAAAATCCTAAAGAAAGGTCAGGATGTCTTTAATAAGATAGAAGACCTTAACATCCCCACTGTAGCAGTGATGAAGGGTGTAACTATGGGTGGAGGTCTGGAGTTAGCTCTATCCTGTACCTCTAGAATCCTAATTGAGAATCCTGTACCAGAGGATACTGAATACACCACTCATCAATTAACTAAACTGGCTCTACCAGAGGTTAAGCTAGGAATACTGCCCTCATGGGGAGGTACTACACGTCTACCCCGTATCATAGACCCTGTTAAAGTTACTCGGTGCGCCCTACAAAACGCAGCATCAGTTTCTTCAACTTTAATTACTACAAACTGTGCCATTATAGAGCAGTAATACTATTTATTGTATAGGAGACTCCCCACTATGGAAAGTGATGCTGTGGCCTTTGCTGAAATGAATGGAAAGTTTGATCAAATCATGCAAAAATTAGAAACCGTTACTGACAAACAGGACGAGATGGCGCAAGACATCGCGAAAATTAAAGAAGCTGTTTACAATCCCGATGAAGGATTATATGCAAGACTTCGAGAACTTGAATCGTGGAAGGAAACTTCCACTCGCCTTATTTGGATAATTATTACGACAGTTTTGGGTCTTGGCGGCGCGGTCGCTTTTAAAACATTTTTATCTTGACAATTAATTAAAAAACATGTTATACTTATAGTAAGGAGGCACAAATGCGTGTT
>Ga0209349_1000889_pt1 | contig 15023 bp, 23 predicted proteins | sample ETNvirnome_2_130_FD_184067 | JGI IMG/M metagenome (GOLD analysis project Ga0209349, IMG submission 184067) | Marine viral communities from the Pacific Ocean - ETNP_2_130 (SPAdes) (version 2) | ecosystem: Environmental > Aquatic > Marine > Oceanic | place: Pacific Ocean | collected 2013-06-22
AAAAAAACGCCGGTCGCAAAAAGTGCGCAGAAGGCGCCGGCGAGGATAAATGCAAAATCGGTCATGTCTTCGTCCCTATCTCGCTGTTTAAACGCTGAGTTATTAGGCTATGTGACAAGGTGCCGCACATGCCGGGCACGACAATTCCGGGTTGGCGTCAATCCACTTGGCGCTAGTCCGAAAGACCATGCCGCACTCGTCGCTTGTGCAAGTGACCTTGTGCATTCGCGTGGTTTGTTTTTTGCGTTGTGGATTAACCTCAATCTCGGCGTGTGGATAATCGCCCAATGTGGCCGTCCTGGTCTCAATCCACTGTTTAAACGCCTCACCCGCAACCGTGGCTGTAGGCTTGCCTTCCAACTCGCACATGCGCGCCAATTTTGTGAACGGTGCGCGATGGCCATTTTTGCATTTGTCGGCAACGTGGCACAGTTCGTGCGCCAGAACGGTGGCAACGTCGACGTTGTCGGAAATTGCGGGTGAGATGAATATTTCATATATGCCATCGTGCGATGCGTCGGCATGAAAACACTGGCCGAGCGTGCGCCGTTTCATCGCACGGCCACCCGTCAACGGCCAACCACACGTTACCTTGAAGCTTTCAAGCGCAATGCCGTTGGCGGTAAAGTAATGCTGAACTATTTCTTCAGCGCAGCGGGTTAACCATTGTTCGCGATTGTTCATGTTCCGTAGCCTTTCTATGTGAGATATTCGCGGGTGAGCGAATTCTTGAAAGCATCGCCACGGCCATCGTTGCGCTGTCCCATGTACATATAAGCGCCAACATAATTGGCGGCATTTTCATCATAGGACAGACGGCCAGTTTTGAGTGCGTACTCAAAAGCGCGCTGGGCGTCGGCCTTATGTTTGTCGAAATCGGTCATGTTCTATTCCCCTTCTGTGAACTTTATCGAAACATTCATAATGAAATATAAGGCCATTTGCGATAGTGTCAATAGGCAATAGCGAAAAAATGGAAAAGAATCGCGTAAGTCTATGGACGCAAAGCCAAAATTTGGCAAAAAAAATAATGCGCCGCCATCATTTTTTGCCCGTGTGCCGTCTGGCGCCATTACGGATAAGCGGCTAACGGATAAAGAGTTCCGGGTGCTTTGTGTGCTGTGTTCCTATGCAAATAATCAGGGGTTCGCGTGGCCAAATATCGACACGATATTCGACGATTTGAATAAACTTAGGGAGCCGATATCTCGCCGCACAATATCGCGGGCGCTGGATAAATTGCGGCGCGGCAAGTTTATAGAAGTGGTGAGCCGTCACCGGAGTCATGCGCATTGGCGGCATGTCATGGGCACGGTTCACAGGGTCATATATGACGATAGGCTGACCGTGGATGATTTGCATGATGCCATGACGAAAGAGGATCCGCCGCCAGTTGATGCGAGCGAATTGCCAAAACAGGCGGAAGTGGAAGCGGGAAGCGGAGGCGATGGTAACCAGCAAAGCGAGGCAACGGGAGTTGAGCTAGTGGAGGTGGAGAGGGTTGCACAATGGTATTGCAGAGAATGCCACGGCCTCACCGGCCAGCTACGCATCGTAAACGAATCGGCGTTCCTCGCGGCAAGGGAAGTGCTGGCGCTTGATAGCGCCGAGAACGTCAAAAGCAAAGCCACCGCTCACCTCATGGAGTGCCGGCAGCATCGGCGCAACCCCCCGGTCCATCTCGGTTTTCTGAGCCGGTGACAGCCGTGCGTCCAATGGCTAAACCAAGATCAAGGTGCTGGACAAGCGGCTGGCGTGATCGAAAAACGGCGGAAAACAGCCAAAAATGGACCGACCTTTGGCCCCCGCCCGCCCCTCTGGTGTGTATGGGGTACACCACAAAAATATTTCGGAGTTTTCTGAATGACCCTAGCCCATGAATGCCTTGTTCTAGCTGATGCCACTGTGAAGGACCGTAGGGGTGCCTATGGCTCACCTGATGCGAATTACCACCGTTTAGCTGGCCTGTGGTCGGCGGTTTTTGAGACGGATGTATCGGCTTTGGAGACGGTGTTGTGTTGCATTGAGATGAAGGTTGCTCGATTGGTGAATGACCTGACGCATGAGGATAGTTGGGTTGATATCGCTGGTTATGCGGCGATTGGATATGAGATTTCACAACTGTTGAAGGAGAGAGCGGATGGCTGACCGGTATGAGTTGAAGGTTATGCGGAAGGGGAGTGACGGCAAGAGTTACGGCACGCGGATTGGCGTGGCTTTTCCGTGGAAGGGCAAGGACGGTTTTAGTTTGGTTTTGGATGCGTTGCCTGTTGGGCAGATGAATGACAAGGGCGAGTTTGAGGTTCGGTTAATGATGGCCCCACCGTTTGAGAAGACGGACAGGCATCAGGCTCCGTTGAATGATGACCCGTTTGGGTTGCCCGATGTCTGAGAATGACACCGACAAAATCCTGACGACTTTCATGGTGCCGTCTGATCTGCATACACGATTGAAGGCGCAGGGAGCGTTGGAGGGAACCAGCATGACCCGGCTGGTGATTGAGTTCATCGAGGTTGGGTTGGAGGAGCGTGGGGCATCCAACAGGCAGCGTCTTGATAGCTTTGTCCGTCTGATGGGGAGGGCGTCGGCGTGAGTCTGGAGGCTTACAGGGATGTTTGGGAGCATTCCAAGGCTAAAGGAACGGCGCGTCTTATTTTGCTGGCATTAGCCGATCATGCTGATGAGAAGGGCGTGGCGTGGCCTTCCCTTTCGCGGTTGGCTAAATACGCGAATGTGCATGTTTCCAACGTCAGTAAAAACATCTCCCAATTGATCGAAATAGGTGAACTTTCCCGTATTGGAACGGTGCCGAGTGAGAGGGGAAAACGGGGGACAAAGTACAAAATCATAACCCCGCGCCAGCGCGGTATTAAAAAATCTAAACCTAGCGGAGTTGCACAAACTAACCTAGCGGAGGCGCGGTATGAACCGTCAATAGAACCGTCACTTTCTTTATCTTATAGGGAACAGCATCAAAACGACGAAAAATGTTTTGACGAATTTTGGCAAAAATACCCTCTGAAGGTCGGCAAGGGTGCTGCCAGAAAATCTTATTTGAAAGCCATCAAAAAAACCTCCCACGAAAAAATTATGGATGGGTTGTCACGTTACGACCCGGACCCGAATTTTATCTGCCATCCATCGACATGGCTCAACCAGGAGAGATGGGATGACGAACACGACAGCCCTGGCCACAACCGAACAGCAGACAAACGCCCTCGCGGCGGATCGTCACGCGGCGGCAGTATTGTCGAAGCAACGGAACGGTTTTTGGCTCGACGCGGTTTATCCGCCGATATCGGGGACGTATCGGATTAGCCATTACAAGATTGAGGGCAATCCGACGCTGGAAGCCATTGAGGAAACACACGGCCAGTTGTCGAGGTCGATGGCGCCGGCATCGGATCGCGAGGTGTTGATGGAGTTAAACCGCCTGTGGGCTTTGACGAGCCATAAGTCCCAGAGCGCACCTGAACTGGATATTACCCTGGAAGCCTATAGCGAGAAATTGAAGTCCTACCCCCGTGACGCCGTGGTTGAAACGCTGCGCGAAGCCCCGGAACTCAGTCAGTGGTGGCCGACTTGGAAGGAGTTGAAAACAGAAATCGAGAAAAAGTGCCGCCGCCGGGTTCTCGCCCTGGAGGCACTGGAAAGGAAGATCAATGAGTTCTCCAGCAAAGAAACCAAGTTCCTGGACCGCTATCGCCGAATGTCTAATCGTCCCAAAACGGGACAAGGAGGCCCGGATTATTTGGAAACGTCTCGTCAAGATGACGATTGAGGAGGCTCACAATCTGATGCGCGACGGCAAAATATCGATGGCCAATCGATTTGACCGCGTTAGCGGTGTGCGACAGATCGTTATCGAGTGGATTGACCCGAATCCGGGCATTCCCCGTGCCTACCTTCTTACGCCCCATGTCGAGGAAAAGGTGCCTGACCACATGATGGAGTTCTATCGCGAGAACCGGGGCGGTTTTCGCCGCGCGAAAATCAGCTTTGGGCAGTTGCACTGATGGCAAAACACAGCAAATACGGCAACATCCGTACCGTTGTTGACGGCATCAAGTTTGCCTCCAAGGCGGAAGCCAGCAGGTATGTGCTTCTGCGTGAACACCAGCGCCAGGGGGAAATATCGGACCTCGAAATGCAGCCGAAATTCCCCATTAGCCTCAAGAATAAACCGATATGCAGCTACTTTGCTGATTTTCGCTATGTCAGGAACGGCGTCACCGTGATCGAGGATGTCAAGGGTGTGAAAACCCCGATCTACCGCCTGAAGAAGAAACTCACTGAAGCCAAATACGGCATCAAGATTACGGAAATCCGCGCGTGAGGACGTTGAGCCAGAAAGCGGAGACGATAGCCGTCGAACATTGGTTGTGGTTGCGTCGCGCCGCGCCATGCCGAAACCACGCCTCGGTCTACAAGATGCTGGAACGTCCTTCGCCGCAGGCATTCGAGGGACCGGACGGCATCATCAAAACGATGGCGGAAATCTGGATGGAGGAGTTGGCCGATGGCCGGGACACATAGCCCGACAGGGCGCTTTGGCGGCGTCAAGCGGCTGGAGCAACGCCTCCGGGGCCGCAACGATGTGGTCGCCCACAACAAAAACGCCGTGGCGCAATACCTCCTCAATATCGCCGGTGCCAATCTCACCGATGTCCTCACATGGGACGCGGAAGGCAACGTCAAGGTCAAGGCATCGGCGGATATACCCGACGAGGTGGCTTGTGCCATCAAGCGTATCCGCGTCACCAAGTCACGCGGCGGTGAGCCGACGCTGGAACTTGAGATGCACGACAAGGTTTCCGTTCTGCGTGTCCTTGCCAAGTCGGCGGGTTTGCTGGAAGCGCCGGATAAGGGGCCGGATGCCCCGTCCGTTGTCGGCATCAAGATGGTCGGGCCGGAAGTGACCACCACCTACGAGGAAGTCAGCGAGGGGAAGGAGTGAATGTCCTCGACCTCTTCAGCGGCATCGGCGGCTTCTCCCTCGGACTTGAGAGAGCCGGAGCTTTTCACACAGTTGCCTTCTGTGAGCGAGAGCCCTTCTGCCAAGCCGTCCTCCGAAAGCACTGGCCCGGAGTCCCCATCTACGACGACATCAAACAAATCAGAGGACGCGAGGAACCCGCACTTGCAGATGGAATTGACCTCATCTGCGGCGGGTTCCCGTGACTGTGCCAGCCCTGGAGTGTCGCCGGGAAGCAGCGAGGCGCGGAAGATGACCGTGACCTCTGGCCGGAAATGGCTCGGCTTATTGCAGAGCTACGGCCTCGATGGGTCGTTGGGGAGAATGTGCGAGGCTTTGTTAACCAACCGATGGGCCTCCAGCGCAGCCTTTCTGACTTGGAAAGCCTCAAATACGAAGCCGCGGCATTTGTTATTCCAGCTTGCGCCGTCGATGCCCCGCACCGACGCGACCGAGTCTGGATTGTGGCCCACTCCGACAACGCCATCGGGCGGCGGGGAAAGGAGCGGCGACAGGGCTGGTACGGGCGATCTAAACTACATGGCGCGGAAAGGCTTGTGGCCGACGCCGACAGTGAGCGAAGGTACGGGGGCGCAGACGAACACGGGTCGCACGGGCGGGAGTTCGTTGCGGGAAACGGTGAAGCTGTGGCCGACGCCCGACGCCACGCCACGCGGGCCAGCGAAGAAATGGACGGGGACATGCCCAAGCGGAGCCAAGGAATCTTTGACGCTGCAAACGGCAGTAAAGATGTGGTCGATCCCGCAAGGTGGCTCCCTGAACCCGGCGTGGGTCGAGTGGCTCATGGGGTTCCCAGAAGGGTGGACCGACTTAAAGCCCTCGGAAATGCCGTTGTCCCGCAAGTCGTCGAGCAAATCGGGCGGGCGATAATGGAAGCAAGTGATGAGTGACACGGCTGACCTCAACCTCGATTTTTCCACAGCCCCCACGATCTGGAAATTCCTGACCTCGGATAAGTTCGTCCGGGGCATCATGGGGCCGGTGGGCAGCGGCAAGAGCTATGCCTGTGCCGCCGAGATCATGTTGCGCGCGGTGAAACAGGAACCCTCGCCCCGTGACGGCATCCGCTATTCCAGGTTTGTGGTCGTGCGGAACTCCTACCCGATGCTCAGAACCACCACCCTCAAAACATGGATGGAGATATTTCCCGAAAACATCTGGGGCAGGGCGCATTGGTCGCCGCCCATCACCCATCACATCAAACTGCCCAGCCGTGAAGGGGCGCACGGCGTCGATTGCGAGGTGATTTTTCTCGCGTTGGACCAGCCGAAAGATGTTCGTAAATTACTTTCGTTGGAATTGACCGGCGCTTGGATCAATGAGTGCCGTGAGTTGCCTAAAGCCATCGTGGACGGTCTAACCCACCGCGTTGGGAGATACCCGACAAAGGCCGATGGCGGCCCCACATGGCGCGGTATCTGGATGGACAGTAACCCCTGCGACTCGGATCACTGGTACTGGCGGCTGGCAGAGGGCAAGGAGGCGCCGCTTGGCACCTATGCCTGGGAATTTTTTCGCCAACCGCCCGGTGTGCTTGAGGTTCCTGAAGAGGATTTGCCTGAAAATCCAGAGTTCAATGGGTTTGTCATGTCTGCCGGCAAATGGTGGATGGCAAACCCTTCCGCTGAAAACGTCAAAAACGTGCCTCCAGGTTATTACGACCAGCTTGTTGGCGGGAAGAATTTGGACTGGATACGCTGCTACGCGAAGGGTGAATACACCTACGTTGTCGAGGGCAAGCCGATCACGCCGGAGTATGACGATGAGGCGATGACGGAGGAAACGCTTGAGTATGATCCAACCTTGCCCCTGCAAATCGGCCTTGATTTTGGCTTGACGCCCGCTGCCGTATTTGGCCAGCGCACGGTGCATGGCCAGTGGCGGATAATCCATGAACTCGTCACGTTTGACATGGGGTTGGAGAATTTCGGCACCAAACTGAAGGCGGAAATCGAAACCCTGTTCCATAAAGCGGAGGTGATGATCTGGGGCGATCCGGCTGGCCAGCAGCGCGACCAGATTTACGAAACCACTTCGTTTGCCTACCTCCAATCCATCGGCTTGTTGGCGCGTCCCACGGCGACGAATGACTGGAAAACGCGGCGTGAGGCAATGGCTGCGCCCATGATCCGCTTCATCGACAAGAAGCCCGGATTGCTGGTCAGTCGCAAATGCGCCCGTATCCGTAAGGCGCTGGCCGGGGGCTACCACTTCTCCCGTGTTGCCATCGGCGCCGGTCAGGAGCGTTTCAAGGATGTGCCAAACAAGAACGAACACAGCCACGTTGGGGACGCCTATGGCTACCTCGTTCTAGGCGGCGGCGAACACAAACGGATGACGCGACGCCCCATGACATGGCGGCAAATCCCACGGGCAAAAATGGATTTTAACCTCTACGATGCTTGACGATATCACCGCACTCAATCGCCACATGAAGCTCGATGAATCGCGGAAACTTGTCGAGTTCCATCCCGGCTTCCTCAAGCTGATGAACTTGCGAAAATGGGATCAGGTATTTCCAAACAACATCCCCGATTATGACCAGCTAACCAAAATGTATTGCGATATCGGTTACGCCTGGTGCGGGGTTGCGGATGGCAAACCCGTATGCGCTTTCGGCGTTGTTCCACTATGGCGGGGCGTTGGTGATGTCTGGATGGTCACGGACGTTGAATTACCAACCTATGGGCGCACCTTCCACCGTGTCGCGAAGCAAATGTTTGATATTTATATTGGCGAGTTATGGATGGTTCGCCTTCAATGCACGGTCCATTCGCGTAACTTTCAGGCTATCAAATGGATCAAGAAGATGCGATTTTTGGAGGAGGGTTTATTGAAAAAATACGGCCCTGATGGCCATGATTTTTATATGTTCGCGAGGTTAAGTGATGGGCGGCATCCTGGGTTCCCCCAAGACACCAGCGCCACCGCCCGGACCAGACCCGGAAGTTCTGCGAATGCAGAAAGAGCAGGAAGATCGCATTGAGGCAAAGGAGCGCGAAGACGCGAAGGCACTTGCTGCCCGCCGCCGCGCTCGTCGCCAAGGCGGGAAACGCAGCCTCCTCTCCATTGATCCCCTCTTGGATACACAAAGTCCATATCTCGGTGTTCCAGAGCAGACGGAACTCGGTGATGTGGCGTTCAAGCAAAAAACGGGGGTCTAGCAAATGAGTGGAACGGGACCGGGCGGTGGAACAGGTACGCAGGGCGGCAGGGAAAGTCAGATGAGTGCGAAGGGGAATTTGTCAGGTCTTACCGGTGTGACCACAGCGGGGCAGGCCGCACCCCCGGTCGGGAATGTTAGCTCTGGCTTTGCATCGGAGGGTATGGGGCTGGGCGAAGGGGCCGTTGGCCAGGGCGGGCCTAATCGGTTGACGAGTGGTGCTTCCATCCAACAGGCGTTTTTAACACCAGATTCTCAGGCGCTTTTAACACCAAAGCCAACAGCACCAAAAATTACCGCCGCCGCCACACCGGTAACGGTGGCTGAAAAATCCCCACTTTACGACAATGCGGCAATATTGGCAGCGGAGAAGCGTAATTTGAGGCAGCGAAAGAGGCCGCTGCTTGCACAAACCGATGCCACAGCTTCAACACTTGGTTCATCCGGCAGTATATTCAATAGAAAAGACTATGGCGCGACGATCTAGGCGGAAGCCGTCCAAATCAGCCAAAAAGATCAAAAAACGCTTTGATGCCGCGTGGTCGACCAAGGAAAACTGGCGTGGTCTTTACGAGCAGTGCTACGAATATGCTTTGCCCCAGCGCAACCTCTATGATGGAAGCTGGAAATCAGGAACATCAGGCAAGCAAAAAAGCGGCAAGGTGTTCGACAGCACGGCGGTGCATGGCGTTAATCGTTTCGCCAACCGGCTACAGTCTGGATTGTTTCCACCCGATAAACATTGGATGGCGTTACAGCCGGGGACAGATATTCCTCCTGAAGCCGATTCTGATGTTCGTATGGGATGCCAGGAACTAACCGATAGGTTCTTCACGCTTATCCGACAAACCAATTTTGATCTCGCTCTTGGTGAGTTCTTGATGGACCTCGCGGTCGGCACCGGCATCATGTTGATCCAACCCGGCACCGCGCTCAAGCCGATCAACTTCCGCGCCATCCCCCAATTCCAGGTGGCGTTGGAGGAAGGGCCAGGGGGCGTGGTGGAAAACGTCTATCGGAAAATCCGCACTCCGGTTGAAAACATTAAACGTGAATGGCCTGACGCCAAGCTATCCGAAACATTGGAGCGATTGTTGGAAGACAAGCCGCAAGAGCCTGTCGAGCTACAGGAAAGCACTGTGGTCAACGTGCGTGACGGCGGCTTCGATTATTACATCTGCTACAAGGGCGACGGCGATGAATCCGACATGCTGGTGTATCGCTATCTAAAAACCTCCCCGTGGGTGGTGTCACGCTACATGAAAGCGAGTGGTGAGGTATACGGGCGCGGGCCTGTGGTTCAGGCTCTTGAGGATATCAAATCCTTGAACAAGACAGTCGAGTTGCTTCTCAAGAACGCCAGCATTGGCATCGCCGGGGTATATACAGCCGTTGATGACGGTGTGCTAAACCCCCAGACGATCCGCATCGTTCCCGGTGCAGTGGTTCCCGTGGCGCGAAATGGCGGGCCGCAAGGGCCATCCCTTCAGCCGTTGCCCCGTGCCGGCGATCTCCAATTGACACAGATTGTCTTGCAAGACCTGCGCATGAACATCAAGCGCATCCTTCTCGATGATAGCCTCCCGCCAGATAATATGAGCGCCCGCAGTGCTACGGAGATTGTCGAAAGAATGCGTGAGCTTGCGACCAATCTCGGATCAGCTTTCGGGCGTCTCATTACCGAAACGATGGTGCCGATTGTGGTGCGTTCTATGGCAGTCATGGAGGAAGCGCGGATCATTCCCAAGCTGCCGCTATCGATCAACGGCCAGGAGATCAAAGTTGTTCCGGTTTCGCCTTTGGCCCAGGCGCAGAACATGGACGATGTGCAAGATGTGATGCAGTGGATGGGTATCGCCTCGCAGATGGGGCCGGCGGGACTCGCCACTATCAAGGCAGACGCTATTTCCGATTGGGTAGCGGATAGGCTGGGCGTCCCGATGCAGTTGCGAACAACGGAGGAGGAGAGAATGCAGATGGAGCAGATGGCGCAACAGATGATGCAGCAACAGATGGCGCAAGGTGATGAAGGACCGCCTCCTGAAGCGGCGCCGGCTTGATGGCTGACATAATAGACATTAGCTCTCCCGGCTGGGAGGGCGTCAATGCCGAGCAACCCTTACCTCCCCCGCAAAGCGATACCAAACAGGGGGCGCTGGACCGCGCTCTCGCGCATATCTTCGATGGCCCTGACGGCGAGATAGTGGTGGAGTGGTTGACGGCGGCATATCTCACGCAACCTTGTTGGGCGCCGGGATACAGCACTGATTTTGGCTTTTTCAGGGAAGGGCAAAATACTTTAATCAGGGAAATGTTGATGCGGGCCAACAGAGCGAGAGGGACGTAATGGCTGAGACAGAGACAGTACAGGAACAAACAACAGACGCGGCGCCAGAGGAAGGGCTGCTGTCCGATGCGCCGAGTGTATCACCGGAAGACGCGGCGCCCGCGGAGAATGCACCGGAGCCGGATCATACGGACCCGGCCACCGGGGATGAAAAACCGGATTGGCTGGCGGATCGTTTCTGGAATGACGAGAAGGGCGCTGATTTCGAGGGCTTGGCGAAAAGCCAGACCGAGCTTTACAAAAAGCTCCGCAATGGACGCCATATCGTCCCGGAAGACGGCGCCTATGATCTGAAATTTCTTGATAACAAGGTGGCGGAAGACGATGAGTTGCTCGGCTCCTTCAAGAAGGTCGCCGGCGAGCGGGGACTGACACAGGACGACTTTGAATCCATTGTCAGCCTTGTTGCTAATAACAGACCGGAGGACACCGTTCAGGAGGAGGAGTTCGATAGACAGGCGGAACTCGAAAAACTCGGTCCCGATGGACAAGCGGTGATAAATGGTCATGTCAAATGGGCGCAAGAGATGGTACGCGAAGGGGCGTGGACGAGTGATGATTTCGATGAGTTCAAGGTCTGGGGCGGTTCGGCAAACGGCATTCGCGCCTTGACCCGGTTACGGCAATATTATGGCGAGAAAACCATTCCGATTCAGGCCGCGCACGATACCTCGGATGTGGTCACGCAATCGGAACTCGAAAGCATGATTGCCGATCCTAAGTACAATAGCGATGCAGGTTACCGCCAGAAGGTCTACCAGCAACTGGAAAAGATGGACCCCAAGGCAGAAGGACACATGCCTAATCTTGGATAATGTTCTGTGTCCCGCGCCATTGATAAGCCCAACATCCCGCCGGAGTCCTGTGAACATATCGACAGGGTGATGGAATTGTCTGAGAGTTTGGCGGCGGAAACAGATGATGAAATATGCGCTGGGTACAACAGCATCATCAAAGAGGAATGTGAGTTGATCCGCACAATTAACTCACAATTGCGCGTGGCCAGTAAATTCTGGCATGACCGCTACAAACGCCGCCGTTCCTGAAAAATCCAATTACCATATATTATCAAAAGACTATTGACACGCTAACAATTCCATGAAATTGTCAATGTAACCCTACCTCGGAGCTTGTTCGAGACGGTTGGCAGCGGCGGGAGCCTACCCGCAAGCCACAGCCGGAAATCTTTTCCCCACCTGTATGGCGAATTGATTTAACTCGAACAAGGAGCTTAGAGATGGCTGTTTCTTTAAGCACAAACTTTACCAAACTCTTTGCGGCTGAAGTAAAGCAGGCGTATCAGGGTGTGCAGAAATTGGGCGGTACTTGCCGCACCCGCACGGGTGTCGTGGGGTCCACGGTGCAATTTCCGAAAATCGGTAAAGCCAGTGCGACGATACACATTCCCCAAACGGATGTCGTTCCCCTTAACGTGACTCACTCCAATGCGGTCGCCACACTTTCCGATTATGCGGCGCCGGAATACACATCGATTTTCGATCAGCAAAAGGTCAACTACGACGAAAGAAAAGAACTCGTTCAAGTTGTGTCTAATGCGATTGGACGGCGTGTTGACCAGATCAAGTTGGATGCCTTGACGGCTTCCAGCACGAGTCTGACGGTTGCCAATTCCATCGGCGGCGCGAATACGAACCTCAACTTTGCAAAGGTTCGCGAGGCCAAGCGTCTCCTCGACGGGGCAAACGTCCCGGCGGCGGATCGTTACATGGCTATGCACGCTGATTCTCTGGCCAGCCTCTTATCCGAAAGTCAAGCCACCAGTTTTGACTATGTTGCGGGTAAGAATCTCATGGACGGAAGTGTCGGGTCGTGGATGGGCTTCAAGATGATAATGATTGGTGACATGGACGAGGGCGGTCTTGCGATTGATGGCTCCTTGGATCGTTCACTTTTCGCTTGGCACAAAGACTCCATTGGTTACGCAGAGGGTATCGGCATCAAAACCGAGATCAACTATGTGCCTGAGAAAGCGTCCTGGCTAACCAATTGTATGCTCTCAGCCGGCGCCATCAATGTCGATGATGAGGGCATCGTCAAATTGACTTGTAGAGAGAGTTAGGAGCGAATAGATGGCTTATGCAGTAGCGGGCCTTCAGCCCATTGGGGGGCAGAGCAAAGCGGGCAATGCGCCTCAGATTTGGTCGTACACTACGACGGATACGATTGCCACTTGTAATACGTCCGGTTATTTCGACAGTGCAAGCGACCTTTTGAAAGTCAATGATGCCATTTTGGTTGCATCATCCACGGGCGGTACTCCGGTGCTGACCTGGACGTATGTGAACGCAAACGCATCGGGCGTGGTCGATATCGTCGATGGATTGACTATAACTGCCACCGATTCAGACTAATCGCGACTATCTCAGTCGCGGGTGACCGGGGAGGTATCCTCTCCCCTTTTGCGTCTAAAAGCCGCCCCGGTCACCAACTTATTTTGAGGTAAGCATGGCTACGAATGATACTGACGTTTCAATTTGTTCTCATGCTTTGAACCTCCTGGGCGAAAACACGATTTCGTCCTTCTCGGACGGCTCCACACAGGCGGGTATCTGCGAGGCGTTGTATCCCGATATCCGGGCCGTCATGCTCTCCATGTATGCCTGGTCTTTTTCCATCAAAAAGGTTGACCTCGCGCGGTCTGCGGCGGCGCCAATCAATGAGTGGAGCTATGCCTACCCGATGCCGTCCGACAGCCTGACGGGCGTACCACGGGCTGTATTTGCTTCTAGCGCGGTTGGAGCGCGGTCTGTCTCTGGGGGGTGGGAACTATACCAGAAGGAAATACAAACTGATTTTGAGAATGTAACCATCGACTATCAAGCTATTCCGCTGGAAGCCGAGATGCCGTCCTACTTTATACAGTTACTTAAATACGCGATGGCTTGGCATCTAGCGGAACCTGTCACCGATCAAATCACCAAGGCCCAGCATTGGGAGCGGATCACGGTCGGCAATCCCGGCGAAGCGGGGCGGGGCGGGTATTTCCGCCAAGCGGCCACCATCGACGGGCAGGGTTCAGGCACTCAGTTCATTTCCGATTATCCGATTGTCGATGTGAGGCAGACTGCTTGATATGGGCCGGGTTATCAAAGTCCAGACAAATTTTGCCGTTGGGGAAATCAACCCGGAACTGAGAGGCCGGATTGACCTAAAGCAGTATGAGAGCGCGCTGGAGAGAGCGCGTAACGTCATCTGCAAACCACAGGGTTCTGTCGAACGCCGCCCAGGCTTGCGGTATGTCTTTACCTTGCCAAGCGCCGCTACCCCAGAATCGGGTGTGCGGCTGGTGCCGTTTTCCTTCTCTACGACTCAGACATATATGTTTTGCTTCTCTGCCACCCGCGCCTACATCTTTAAGGAAGGTGTGCAGATCACCAACATCAACGGCACGGGGAATGATTATCTCGATTGCTCCTCCTCCGTTACAGGTGTGACGGACGGCACCACCAGTGCGCGTCTATCGAATCTCTGGTGGACGCAGAGCGCCGATACGATGCTTCTATTCGAGGAGACGATGCAGTCGCTGAAGATTGTTCGCGGCGCCAATGACGCCACCTGGACTGTCTCGGATATTACCTTCGATTTCATCCCCAAATATGATTTCACGCCGGCCAGTAGTCAGCCCGCTGCGACACTGACGCCAAGCGCGGTGACGGGGAACATTACACTCACAGCGGGGTCTAGTGTTTTTTCCGCCGGCCATGTCAACCAGTACATCCAGGCCAACGACAATTTCGGCAGGGCAAAGATCACGGGTTATACATCCGGTACGGTTGTTTCGGCGGTCACGGAAGTCCCATTTTTCTCCACTTCTGCCATAGCCAGCGGCGACTGGACGCTGGAGACGGGCTATGAAGATGTGTGGTCGGCTGGGAATGGCTGGCCAAAGACAGCGACATTCCATGAGGGTAGGTTGATTATTGGCGGCTCCTATTCCCTACCCACGACAGTATGGGGGTCGCGTGTCGGCCTGTTCTTCAATTTTGATGCGGGGCAAGCACTTGATGACGAGGGGCTGGAAGCGACGATTGACACCAACCAAGTCAATGCCGTGGTGGGAGTGTATTCTGGACGCGACCTCCAGGTCTTCACCACCGGAACGGAGTTTGTCGTTCCTCAAATTGACGGTGAGCCGCTGACGCCAACTTCATTCATTTTCAAACCCTCTACAACACGCGGAACCAAGGAAGGGACACGCCCGGTCAGTACGGAGGGCGGCACCCTGCACCTTCAGCGCGGCGGAAAGTCAATTCGAGAATTTCTTTTCCTTGATGTCGAAGGCTCTTATGTCTCAAACGATATTTCGCTTTTGTCATCGCACCTCCTACAAACACCCACGCGCATGGCTATGCGGCGCGGGACGGATGTCGATGAGGGCGATTTGCTCTTTCTGGTAAATTCGGGCGATGGCTCGATGGCTGCGTTTTCCATCCTACGCTCCCAAAATGTCATCGCGCCCAGTTTGTTGACTACAGACGGTCTTTTTAAAGATGTA
>Ga0209349_1000893_pt1 | contig 15006 bp, 20 predicted proteins | sample ETNvirnome_2_130_FD_184067 | JGI IMG/M metagenome (GOLD analysis project Ga0209349, IMG submission 184067) | Marine viral communities from the Pacific Ocean - ETNP_2_130 (SPAdes) (version 2) | ecosystem: Environmental > Aquatic > Marine > Oceanic | place: Pacific Ocean | collected 2013-06-22
CACTCTGCCTCTCCGGAGGCAGCCTGTGAACACCAGAAATATTGGCCCACGGCTGTTTACCTTCCCTCTCTTTGTGTGTGACGACATAACCGACCCTTACGCCCAACAGTTCGTCAGCACGTAGCCTCTGTGCTTCGTCTTCTGTAAGTTCACGCCCTGCCACGGCAGTCCTGAAGATACGCATATTGCTTCTCTTGTCACTCTTCAAGTCGCAACGATACTCGATCAGGTGCCTGATGCCCGTCTCCTCATCACACAGCTTGATACTCTCTACCTTGATGCTGATGCGATGTCTCTCTGGTTGCCCGGGCCGTTCCGGATCCACACCATAGAAGGGGTTCCTCTCCATGCCCAGGTCTTCTACGTCTACGATGATACCCTCATCATGACCCTGCGGATATACAGGCCAGTTACCTCCTGCGGGTACGGCTAAATCTAACATATCCTTCTCCTTACGTGGTTGGCCTCTAAGCCTCTATATAGGGATTCCCCTTTTGGGCATTGTAAGGCCGATTTGCCCCCTCGTAGCTACCGCTTTTCCAGAGATGGGGGTATATAACTGGAAGATAGTCCAACTTCAGGTGAATGACAGAAAAAGTCCGCCGTAGCGTGGACCTTTTGTTCAGCAGTGCCTTTGTGGGGTCTGTGTCCATCCCTGTAAGGCCACAACGAGCAGTGGACGACCTCACACTCCCTCACTTCTTTGGGCTGCCCACCGCTACAGTCCAGACATTTAGCACGTATTGCCCTCATGGGTGTAAAAGGCATCATGTCTCCTTTAGGAAGGTGCTGCCATCTGTGACTTCCCCGGAGGCCTCCCCTGGGTGGACCGGAAACCCAGCCGTCTGCCTGCATCTCCCCAAGCACAGACAGAAATACACCCAAAAGCCTCCTGTGTTCCTCAGACAGCACCTTCCACGATAGCATCAGCACTAATAGGCGGTAAAGGTGGGTCTTCTTCCATTACAGAAACAATGTCCGATACTGTCACGCCCAACACTTTAGCTACTACGTCGAGAGTAGCTATATGCTTGGCCCCGTCAGCTTCCCACTGCCCCCAAGCCTGTCGAGACACACCCACCTCTTTAGCACACTGTGCCACTGACAACCCAAGAAGCACACGCCTGCTGGCAATAATACGACCTATCTTTTTTCCTATATCAGAAGAATCTCTTGAAGTCCTCACTGCGTTTCCCCCGTCCTTTCTCTTCCCTGTCATTTGCATTATCTTTAGCCGTCCCCAACCAAAGATGGTTAGGGTTTACACAAGGAGGATTATCACAAATATGCAATACCCATAAACCATTAATAATAGGCCCATTCCAGAAACTGTATGCCACGCGGTGGGCATATTGAATACCGTTTGTCGTTACTGACCCGTATCCATATTTTGTCTTTGGCCCTGACCACAACCAACATCTGCCTCGTGGATTTTTCTTTATCCTCGCCTTAAACTTTTCCAACCGTTTGCAGCGTCGACATAGGTTTGTGATTCCTGCTCTCCAGTTTTTTAATCCACTCAATCTATCATCCATCGGCAAGCCCAATGCAATCATGCCCCTGCGGATATTTAGTTGAGATTCCAACTCAGACGTTCCAAATTTTTCTGCTATTTCTGGAACCTCGGCCCCTCTTGAATCTTGTTTACCCACCCCAAAGTAAGCCCGCATATGAGTATACTGCCCTCTGGTCAAAGAGGAATCCAAACAATCGGTTCCCAAAAGAATCCTGACGCCAGAAAGCCAATCCGTGTCAACACATTGGCATGCGTCCTTGTTCAATTCTTTAGATCGTTCATATATTTCAGTTGATGTCATACCGTTACGATACGAAACCCTTACGCCTTTGTCAAGAGCAATGTAAAGAAAGATTGCATATGTGCAAAGTTTCTGCTTGACAATGACAATAAGGTTTTTTATATTGAAACTGTCAACAAGAACACACACACTCAAGAGGAGACACGCGATGCCACAGATTCTTACCCTACCACACGCTGACAGGCTCTGGTCTGTCGTCGTCCGCAACAACACGGGTCAGTCGGAGACTTACGCCGACCTGGACGAGGCCGAATCAGCAGAGATATACTGCGAGCTGATGTGCCGCTACTCTCACATTCCTGAATATAACGTCACACGCTACCATTTGCCCTTTTAGGAGACACAATGACACGCACACCTGTAGAATCTTCGAATATCGCCTCAATCGGTTGGGATCCGAAGGCAATGGTCCTCGAGGTAGAGTTCCTCAACGGCGGTATCTATCAGTATAAAGACGTTCCCAAGAGTGTCCACGGTGACCTGATGGCCGCCGACAGCCACGGTGCCTACTTCAACAAGAATATCAAGGACAAATACACCTGGGTGAAGGTAGAGCACGATATGGGACCGTGGATAGTTGCTGAACAAGAAGCAGAAGGCTACGACCCTGAGCCCTTGTCCGAGTGCTGTGGCGAGGTGTTTGACGAGATGGACGGCGACAGGGGCGTATGCTCCTTGTGCCGCAAGTGGGCAGGGGTACAGGAAGACAGGGAAGACGGGAAAGACTGCGAGGCCAACTCAGCACCGCAGAAGCCGTTCAAAAGGACGATCAAGCCTCTGGAAGAGAAGGCAGAAGGCTCTAAAATCACGTTTGATACCCCTACAACGCCGAATAAGGGCCGTTCCGGGTCTGGACACGCAATTATAGCTATCGTCGCTTTTGTCGCCTTAAACGCGCTGTATCGCGCCCTGAGAGGTTAATGATGCCACTTTCCGACGCTAAAGACATAAAACGTGCTGGCGACCTCGGCCTGTGCCGAGGGACGCTGAAGACAATACGCACCTACCTCGAGATAAACGAGAAAGACGGCACCGCCGACGGATACTGGCTGGACAAGATAAGGGAACGGGTAGACTTCGCCCTCGACAACACCGAATCCTTCATAGGAGAGTAAGCTATGAAAAAGCCTTACTATATTCAGAAACCCACACTTGAAATGCGCGATGACCTATGGAACCGGTCCAAGCTATCAGCACAGCGCGGAATGCCTAAGCTTGCAGAGAGGCTAAAGCAGGAAGCCCTCGAAATAGACAAGGCCCTGAAAAGAGAGGAAACAGAATGAAAAACGATATACTGGCATTTACCGTTGAATGCAGTGGACCGGATCACTCGGTCATCACGCACACTTTTGAAGTTAATGTCTCCGAAAGTTTCAATTACGTTGACTCAAAAAGCGATGCCAATGGGGTGGTTTTTAATCTGCAAGACTCCGACCTTGACCATGTGTTAGTGAACCTCCACCAAAACATTCACAAGGGGAGGGCAAGATAATGGCTATACAGCTGACCATCAACGGCAAGCACTCGGAAGACAGCGAGGGCGTAAGGATCGTGCAGAAGAGACTGGAAGAGAACGACACCTTCTTCGAGCTGGACGGGATCATCGCAGAGGTTATCAAGCAGGTATACCTGATTACAGGTATTCCCTCTACTGGAAAATTCACCCTTGAAGCTACCGACGAAGACGAGTGGACACTTAACGTGGAGGCGTAATAAAATGAAAGATGCAAACCTGAAACTCTGGCGTAACAATAGCCCCGTATATGCCGCATACGCCCGTATCAAGGCCCTGTTCCCCTCTGCCAACCTTGCTGGCCTCGTTATCGACGACGGCTACGCAGAGACGCTCCTACGGGCTCCTGTGTCCACCCTGGAAGAGTTCCTGTCAGCAAAAGGCATAGAGACGATGGACCAAGACCTCGTCGACGCGTGGGAGAAACGCTTGACAGAATATGAGGACAACCTCAAAAAGTGTTCACCGGAAGGCCTCGAGGCTGTTATGCGCAACTTAATTATGGTGGCCGTCTTCCACGAGGAAGAGGAAACGGCACGGGCCGTATACAACCAACTTAAAGCACACGCGGAGGTAGGATAATGCCACACTGCTGCATACCCATAGACAAGTATTTTGTCGCCGATACGGTAGACCACGCCATACAACAGGTGATGACAGAAGAAAAAAAATACGCTATAGCAACCGTCTGTGATTGGATACAAGACAACCTCTGCGAATGTTGCAATCCTCTGGAATGGATAATGGAAAACTATAAGGCCGAAAAGTGCCAGTGTGCAGCTTGCTGTATGGAGGTCTTTGTGGAGAGCCCTCTATTTAAAGGAAAGGAATAGCTATGGACGCACTCGAGCAGGCAGCGAAGTATCTGGCAGAGTATCAGCAGGGACACGACAGGTGGATAGAAAAGATTTGTCTTTCACACAGAGTGCCTAAGCCCGGACTCCTGAAAGACCTCGCGCAGACATATGCTCTCGTGAGCATAGCCGACAGCCTCCACGAGCTCACCGTGCAGGGGCTTATGCACACCACGGAGAACAATGAGGCTAATGGCCTGTCGAACAAGACGAACCATATACTGGAAGAGATCGCGCACAGGCTGAAGGAGAGGGAGTGATATGGCCGACGTAACCCTGGAAGTGCTGATGCGGAAGAAGATAACGTCTCTGGCGGAAAGGCGCAGGGCCCTCGGACTCACACAGAGAGCTGCTGCCAAAAAAATAGGCATCAATGAACAAGCCTACGGGGTTTATGAAAACCTCAAAAAGTGGCCGAGTCCCAAACTACAAGATAAAATATGCGACGCCTTGGGACTCAACGCCAACGAGGTGTTCACGTTCGATCTTCAGCAACTCTCAGGGTTCGCCACTTTCAAAAGAACAGCCACCGTAGACGCCATGGACGCAATAAAGGCTTTTGCCTCCCTGGACGACATGCCACTGCTTACTTCTGGTGATGTATCCGACCAGCAAGTCCTCGAGAGAGACACCAAAGAGAAGATAGAAGAGGCTCTGTCTATCTTGGAAGGCAGAGAGAGGCACGTGATACAGATGTATTTCGGATTCGAGCCTTACAGGCACGACAAAACCCTGAGAGAGATAGGAGAGGTTTTAGACGTCACAGTAGAACGTGCCAGACAAATCAAAGAGAAGGCCCTGCGACGTCTTCGGCATCCCGCCAATGGAAAAGCCTTACTTTACCTCCTTGACTACATAGAACCTCCCGAGCAAGAAGACCCCTTGACAGATCCTGAAAGTTGAACTATGATTACTCCTGACCACGGTAAGGTTTGCAGAAAGCACAGAGATTTCTTATATTTGGCCTTGAAACAATCTAAGGTCCCGATGTCTGTGCTTCCTCTACCTTACCGTGGGGAACCGCATCGGGGCCTTAACTTTTTAGGGGGCAATATGACAGTAAACGACAAAGAGGTTCTAATAGACCAAGCCGACTTGCCATTGGCTTCTCAATACAAATGGCATATTGCTGATTCCAATGGGATACTTTACGTCCGAACAAACAAAGGGCTGATGCTCCATAGGCTATTAATGGACTTTCCTGAAGAAGTAGACCACATTAACGGCAATGGCCTCGACAACAGAAGGCGCAATCTCAGGGCTGTCACACATACACAGAATATGCAGAACAGGAGAAGGCACAAGAACAACAAGACAGACCTGAAAGGTGTCCAGAGGGAAAAAGGGCGCAATCGCTACAAAGTTCGCATAACAGCCAACAAAACTGTCTACCGACTTGGCGCATATCAAACCAGAGAAGAAGCGGGATTGGTTTATGATATTGCGTCTTCTCTTTTGCACAAAGATTATGGTCGGGCCAACAATCCTATCAGCCTTCTTGTCGCCTCACCCGAAATGGTATCAAAGGTGCAAGACAGGATTCACACCATACAATCCCGATGAAGCCATATTATCAGGACGATTATACGACGATCTACCACGGGGATTGCTTGGAGTTGTTACCACAGATCGAGCCTGTAGAGCTTGTCCTTACTGACCCGCCATATGGAGTCGGCATTGAGTACGGGCAATATGAAGACACTCCAGAATCCTTAGTTTACCTAATCGAACAAGTCCACCCCCTAATAATAAATGTTGCCGATAGAACTCTATTGACTCCCGGCGTAGCAAATATACATAAATGGCCTGCTCCTAAATGGACCCTCTGCTGGGCCATACAGGGGACTAATAGTGGAAGCGGCCCTTGGGGCTTCATAACTTGGCAACCCGTTTTAGCCTATGGCAAAGATCCTTACTTGTCACAGAATAAAGGTCGCCAAATGGACTCATACCTAAAAAAGACAGCTTCAGAAAAGAATGGGCATCCCTGTCCAAAACCTCTTGAAGTGTGGCGTTGGTTTTTGTGGCGAGGATTACCAGAAGAAAATGGGACAGTCTTAGACCCCTTTATGGGTTCTGGCACTACTCTACGGGCCGCCAAAGATATGAACCGTAAAGCCATAGGTATAGAGATAGAAGAGAAATACTGCGAGATAGCAGTAGAACGACTGCAACAAGAAGTATTACAACTTTAGGGGATGTACTGCCTTTGCGCGTCCCCCTCCGAGAGAGGCTTAAAGCGGACCGGGCATCCCCGACGGACTATCAGGAGGTCGAGTGGCTCCCCTCATTAAAAACGCCACCGGTCGGCCCGTTATAGCACGCTTCCCCTCGATGGGGTTGGCCTTACACAGAAGTACACAGGCGGCGGGGATCCGTCTATACCACATATCCCGGGGTGCTCACTCCTGCTACTTGCGCAGAGCACCGGGGGTTAGTAGTACCTTGGAATGGAGAAAAGACTTAATGGCAATAAAAGGTTGGAAGTTCACACATCAGGAAATAGCAGAAGAGATGGGCATAGAACCAGAGAGACTTCTCTACATGGCACAGGCAGGATATGCCCCATGTGTCCTGAATGAGAAAGGGCTACCCTTCTTCAAGAAGAAAGATATAGAATCCTGGGTGATGCGGAATATGTACACCGAGCAGGAAGGCAAAGAGGTACCCTTCCGGATCGTGATTTTCCAGAAGCATGAGATAGCCCCGGATGGGCCTGTGCCAGAAGAACTCATAAGCATAGAAGGACTACAGGAATTTATACAGCCTATACTGCCTCCCTGTGTTTACTTTCTGATTAGAGAAAATGAGGTCGTCTATGTAGGGCAGTCAGTGCACGGGCCTGGAGCAAGATGTTGGCAACATAAAAAAGACAAGGATTTCGACAGGTGCTTTTTTATGTCCATTCCCGAACACAGACTCCGAGATGTGGAAAAACAGTTCAGGCTCACACTGATACCAGAGTACAACACAGAGCAAGACACAATGATGGCTAAACAAATGTCAATGAAGCAACGACGAACTTTAATAGCTTTGCATAGAACAAGCAAAGGAGACACACCATGACACCTGAACGCTTGGAAGGATACCGTGATGACGTTGAGGGCTGGACAAATGCACAAAATTACCAGATAGCCCGTGACTTGATAACCCACATAGACACGCTCACCGCTGAACTGGAAGCAAAGGCACTTGCCCTGAAGTGTCGAGGTATATGGAAGCGTGTATGGTAATTAGGTCCTCTACGCTGGGTGGAGTGTGAGCGATGTCCGTGACGAATAGCATGTGGACGTGTGAGAGCTGTGGCAATAACTCGATGCCTATGCCGTGGAACATCTGCATAGGATTCAAGGGCAAGATCTTCTGCAGCCACGCCTGCAGGGATGATTGGATAGGGCGCAAGATAGAGCAGGACAAGCACAACAACACATACTGGCTGGCGAAGGAGAGGAGTGAGGAATGACGCAGATAGAGATGCCGGAAAGATATCCGGAAGTGGCAGGACACCAAGATACATGGACATCACGGCAGGCAGCACTGACGACGCCTGCCAAGACCTTACGAGGTATCGTCACCAAAGCTTATATAGAGAGTGACAGGCTGATGACGGCCGACGAGTGCGCCGACCTGATAGGGCGGTCTTTGCTGTCTATACGCCCAAGGGTAACTGAGTTAAAGCGGTTGGGTATGTTACACACAACAGGAGAGACACGCAAGAACGTGTCAGGTAAGCAGGCAGACGTTATGATACCTACGGAGTTGGCACGGCAGTGGTACAGGAGGCTGGAGGACTAACCTGCGAAGCCGCCGCCGAGCATCTGTGAGGGGGCTCTGCGTGAACCCTTGGGAGGCGCAGGCATCTTGAAAGGCTTTATGTCTTCAGGGATAGGAGGCACGTCGACACCCTGCTCGAGAAGGCGCTGCACGGCCGTCCCTATTGCGACAGAATCTACCATATGCGGCAAGTGCTTGCGCCGTAAATCATGGAGCTTGTTCATCCACACCCCCAGACTTCTTCCTGCTCTGGACCCCGCCCCCATCAATGAAAGCATCTCTCCGACTAGCCGTGGCGACGACAGGGGCAATGCCAGAATAGCCATAGGAGAAACAAAAGCGGCCCCTCCTAAAGCACCTATCATGATAGACCGAGCATGTATGCCTGTCGGTGCCCATTGGCTCATCATAGCACCAGCAGCGGGCCCCTTAAAAAAACTTTCTGCCTTGGACTCCAAGGCTTCCATATAAATTCTTTTTACATCGGCAGAAGGGTTCTCCCGAAAGGCTTGCAGGGTCTTTCCTACTGTCTGTGCCGTCTCCTTGTATCCCCGCCCTTCTTTGTACACCATAGCGAGGTCTTCAATAAACGTACTGTCGGCAGCATACTTGGTTATAGCTGCCCAAGCTTCAGGAGAGGCCTTTTCTATCTCCTTTCCTGCCATATCAAGCAACTTTTTCATTGCCAGATTAGAGCGCTTGTATCTCTCTGTGCTTGCCCCTTTATGATCTCTCCACCATTCCCTTACATTTTGCAACTCTTCCACATTAGCCCTAAAAGCTTGCATTACTTCGGGGCTTCCTTCGTCTACAGCCCTTTGCCCTCTTCTAAGGTTGCGCCCTTCGTCCATTACATCGACAAGCCTGGTAAAAGCCTTCCCCAAAACTGATATATTAGCATTGTCCAATGACTTGAAGTCAGCATCTACATGCTCAAATTGTATGACTCCGTTCGGATAATCATCATTGGTTCTTGCCTCCTTCACTCCCGAAGCCCTAGAATAGCCCGCGTCATTGGTCTTGGTAGGCCTAATCCCCCACTCGTCTTCCAGGTAAGCCAGCACATTAGATCGCAACCTGTTAGAGTTCACGGGGACATCGGCAACTGTAGCCATTTTGGCATCAAACTCATCTGACCTGCCTTTGATAAGTTTGCTTGCCCCTTTTCCATAGTCATCCTGTAATGCCTGTAAAGGCGTCGTCTCTCTCAAGCCTCCCTGAAAAGCAGCCCTGGCCTCCGCGCTCTTGGCGCTCTGCCCATAGCCCTCTTTTAAGGCTATGGGGGATACCCCTGATGTCAATCCTCCGACTTCAGGCAAAGCCTTGCCCATCACCCTGTTTGCTAGACTTGCCCCGCCGCGTATTCCCCCCTCAAGCATACCGGGGGGAGTGGCCTTCATCATAGAGCGCCCAGCCCCCCTGGTGCCAGCTCCTAACTTGCCAAGCATGCCAGGAGCCCGTGCGGCAACACTTCCTCCACCCATCATTATCCCCGCTACGTCCATCACCATGCCGAGGGGGTCTTCTACTACAGACTTTCTGATCTCTGTGCCATACCTCTTTTTGACCTCTTCGACAAATTGCCAAAAAACTTCCGTATCGTCATTACTGCTCAAATCCCCTGACAGTACAGCCTTGGCTCCTGCATGCAACCCTGACAGCCCAAGCCTTGCAACCCCCGTGGCGGTGTCAATGGGATTAAGGGCCATCTCGCCAATCAGCCCCATACCTCTTGCCAAAGACCCTGGAATGTTTACGAGGGTACGTGCTATGTCCCACACTTCCATGTCGGTGATGCCCGCCTCGTCTTCGTCTATGGGGGCCATCACAAAAAGAGAGGTCCGCCAATCATCATCAGACTCTTCAGCAGGGCTGCCGCCTCGTGCAGCACGCATCTTATTGCGGATGTTCTCCATCTCTTGCTTGTCAATAGCAGGCATGTTTATTGTCCCTTAAGGATATTCTTGGCAACAGGATTGGTTGGAGCAAACTCATTACTGCCGATAGAAGGGAAAAGACCTGACGGTGATGCTCCCAAAGGGGGTGGTGCAGGTTTACGAAACTTGCCCATCGTCCCACCCGTTTTCCCAGAGAAAGCCTCTTCGAACATCTCTTTTCCTATGGCTGCCTTGCCCACAGGCCTCCTGCTTGGGCCCGAGTGAGGCCGTAACAATGAGAAGCCCCCTGTTGTCGAGGGCTGCCCAAAAGACTCTTCTTCTTCGGGCATGGCATCTTCGTCAATGCCTTCCATAGCATCAGGCAGTGTCATCATAAACTCTTGCAACTCATCATAGTCCTTTTGTGATAGCTTACCATCTCGATACCATTTTTCATAATCAGACCATTTTTTAGGAGTTACTCCTCCCGGCCATAAACTTGGATCCAAACTTTTCTTCATAGAAGGAACATCTTCATTCTGCACGCCTTCCATCACCTCTTCAAAAAACAATTCTTGCTCAGTCATTTTGGGGGCATACATGGCCTTGTCAGGATAAGACTCTATAAGCTTCTCGACGAGCTTGTGGTCATTGTTGTACTTGTCGAGAAGAGCAGCCTCAAAAATAGACTTGTGCTGTGCCTGTATATAACGATAGAAAGAAGATATTTTGGAGCGCAAGATGTCAGCCCCGTCAGTCATGGCACCCATCATGGTGCTAAAAAACCTGCGCTCTTCTTCTGTGATGGCAGCGCCTGTCCTCATGCGCCCTATCTGATCTTCTGTCATGCCCAGATTTGTGTAAAGCTCGTGAACGGCAGCAGGAATAACAACATCTTTTTTATTATAAAGATCAGAGTCAGGGTTGGTGTATGAAGCAAACCATTCTTTTATTGCCTGCATCCCCCGTGCCGTCTTGCCAACTTTCTCTTTGGCAAAAACAGGGTCGTCAAGAATCTCAAGAGAAGTATTGGTGCTATTCATCATCTGTATCAGGGCCTTGTTGTCTTTTATGGCTTCCGCGGACCACTTCACATCCCACTGATACTGCATAATATTGTCTGTTATTTCAGCTTCCAGTTGAGCAGGCAGCTTTTTCAGAGAAGGATGTGCCCTTTGCAACTTTGACAGAGTATCCTTCAGGATACCAGGGAGTATTTTGAAGGGATTGACGGTTCCTACGTCCAGCCCTTCGATGAGGTCTTCGCCGATAAGATTTCTGGCAGAGGGCGGACCTTCCTGCGAAAACTTTCTTAGCTTGTCGTTGTAAGAGAGTCCTGACCCGTCCGAAAGCAAGGTCCACGTGCCTGCTCCAAGGGCGGCCTCCCTGTTGAGCTTAGTTTTTTCGACATCCATTATTTCCATTTCTTTGTCAAACTTTAGGTCGTGCTGATACTTTTGCCAGCTATTAATATTCTTCAAGTCTATGGCCTTAGCATCGTCTTCTGCCTTCTTGTTAAACCGTTCTTCGAGATAGGGAAAGGCATCATGGTAAGCCTTAGCATAGTAGTCGCCCACCATATCGACGCCCTCTTCTCCCTCTGTAATCTCTCCCGTAGCTAACGCACCATACTCGCCCGTCTCAGGGTCTATGCCTGTCAGGGCAGGCTCCGGCAACTTCATGATCTCCTGCTTCTGTAGGTGCGTAATCAGCGGCATGATCTCGTCTTCCTTGAAGCCCATCTCCAAATACTTGTCACGCATGACACGCCAATCCCCTGTTGCCATCGTCTGCTGGAGGAGGAGGTCTTCGTTGCGTTGGCGTTTTGCCTGTATTTGCGAGAAAGGATCATTGGGGGAGGCCATACCTGCTGACAACCCACCTGCGAAGCCTTTGAAGAATCCCATGTCTTATCCCAATCCTGGAATGAATGGTATGGCCTTGAGTGCTGCCTGCCCGGCGAAGTTACCGAACTGCTCCCACCCGCTAGGCCCCGGCGGTGCGAACTGCGGAGGGTTGATCGTCTGTGGGGCTACGTTGACACCACTTAACGCCGACAGCATCGTGTTGTAAGGGTTCTGTGCCAATTGGAACCTGTTGGTAGGTATCTGCTCGTTAGCCATCAAGAGCTGCATAGCCTGATTAAACTGCCTGTCCGCATCGCTAGCCTGCATACCCGTCCTCTGAAGCTCGCCAGCACGCCTGTTGACGTCGAAGCCCTCACCCTGACCGATAGCACCACCTAATGCGCCAAGCTGCTGTAGTGCCAACTCACTACCACCCATCTGCTGCCCGAACTGTCCTGACAGCAAGCCCTGTAGCATGTTGAAGTCAGCCCTGCTCTCCTGCCCACCCACCTGATAGAACTGTAAGTCAGCATTAGCGAGGGCACGCTGCTTCCGGTCTTCAAGGTCGGCATAGGCCTCGTCAGCCATAGACGACCCCTGTATCTTGCGTGCCGACAGCCTGTTGGACAGGGCCTCCCTCTCCTGCTGGAAGCCGTACTCTATATCCGCCCGGTAGCTGTTCTGCAAGTCGCCACCTCTACCCTCTGCCCACAGTGCCGCCTGATTACTCAGGTCGAGCATATTCTCCAGAGGGACATTCAGGTTATCGATGCTGTCCATAAGATACTGGTTCCACTTGGCAGCAGGCTCACCACCCTCATAGAACTCGCTGGCTCCGAAGTTGGTAGCTCCCGGCGCTGTCGGCAGAGTATACGGGCTTGTGAGGAAGTCCCTGCCCATACCTGCCATGTCGCCCACATCGCTGAAGACCTGTGGGAACTGATTCTGATGGTACTGCTGATAAGGTAGGTTCTGCATCTGCAGCCACGCACCGATGGCGGCGTCTATCTCTTCCGGGCTGCTTGCATTCTGCATAAGCTCGGCGAGGGCAGCATCCATGCGCGTGTTAGGCTTGAGAGGTAGCTGATTAGGGTATCCACCGCTACCACGCTGATAGCCCTGGTTGTTCCTCAGTGTCAGGTCGGTGCCGTCGACAGTGTTAGGAGGAGGCTGTCCGCCGGGCTTGGTTGCCGGTCCCCGCTGGAAGTATTCTGCGAAGATAGGGTTGGCACGCGCCCCTTGTGCAAACTGCTGTGGGTCGCTGATAAAAGCATTCATAGCCGCGCTGACATCGCCACCCATAGTCCCTATCTGCTGGAAGATAGCATCCAACGCCTGTGCGTCCTGTGGAGGTATGCTGCCCATAGCGGCCTGATAAGTCTCATTGTTGTACTCTACAGGAGGACCACCGCTGCCACCACCTGCACGCTGTTCTCCCTGAGGGCCTGCGGCCTGGAACTCATACTTGCCCGTAGCCTCATTAAAGACCATAGACCCCTGCCCTGCGGGCTTGGCACTGGCAAGAGGCCCGCCATAAAAGCCGTAGCCTCCGTGAAGGAGATCATAGTCGCCCTCCCAATCGTTATTTATTATCCCATCGCCGTCGAAATCGCCTTCGATTGGTAAAGGGCCGAAGTCCCCCTGAAGGGGGTCTACGTCGCCACCACCCTCAATGCCATAAAAGTTACCTCGGTTGGCCCTCCTGCGTGATCCTAGCACGTTGTCTATAGTCACATTGGGATTGTTAAGGTCGTGCCCAACAGGAGGGACACCAGCGTTGATAAGGTCTTGTATGCCCTGATTCGGATCGCCTTCTAACCAATTAGCTCTGTTGTCGCGCGTAAACTGCCCCGTAGGCAATCCGTCCGGACCTATCTCCATACCATTTGTTCCGCCAGGGTTGTTCAGAGAAAGGTCATTCTCTCCACCCGGACCCATAGAGGCGTCTGTCATAGGAGGCCCCTCGCCCGAAACAGGGTCGATAAGGCCCATGCCGTCTGTCCTCTGCTCCGGAGGACCGAAGGGACCACCGGGAGGGTCCACCATACTCGAGGTGCTGTTGCCGGACCCCCCCTGTGTGCCGCTGGTATTTCCTGCTGTGTCCGTATTAGGAGGTGTCTGCCCACCATCACCAAACTGCCCTCCTGGACCCGGTGCGCCCTGTCCAGGGATATAAGGTCCAAAGCTGCTACCGCCGGGCGGTCCCGTAGAGAAGTCGGGAAGCTGCACGACACCCGGGTCTATATAACCGCCTGCTCCTCCTGTAGGAGGTCCCGCAAAAGGATTGTCGTTAGGAGGGGCTCCTCCGGCGGGAGGTGTTTCCGGATAAGGCGTATACGCTCCTGGGCCTGTGACAGGGGTTTCTTGCTGTATGGCCTCGCCGCCACCTATCTGTAGGGCCTCTGTCTCCGGCTGCCCCGTGACAGGGTCTATGACGGGCTGCCCTGTAGCGTCCAGCTTAGTCTGCGTAGGGGCGTCTACCGACGTCTCTCCCTGTGGCTGGTATACCGCATCAGGGAACAAAGACTGCCCCGTCTGTATGGGACCACTGACAGACTCTGGGGCTATGTGCGGAGTAAGGTCAGGAGGAGGAATCTCCGTCTCGGCTTGCTCGGCAGCAAGTCTGGCCGCCTCCTCTTGCTCTCTTTGTAAGGCGGCTAGCCTCTCCGTCTCGGCTTGCTCTCTTTGTAAGGCGGCTAGCCTCTCCGTCTCGGCTTGCTCGGCGGCCAGACTCTCTTCTGTTGCCCTCTTTGCAGCAACTACCTCGGGAGGGTCCTGCAAGCCAGCACTTACCCAATACTCGTTAGCATTGTTAATAATCTTGTCTTCCATAGCACCGTCAAAGGTGCCTGCCGCAATCATATCGTCTATGTGCTGCTGCTGTGCCAGGTTGAGGCCCTGGTAGTAGTTGCGGAAGACGTCCGTCATCTGATAGGGCGTAGGCTCCGGGGTGAGCACGGGAGGTGCTGTAATAGTCTCTGTAGGTGCTGTAATAGTCTCTGTAGGTGCTACCGTTGCCTCGGGCGTAGGTAGAAACTGTTGCATAACAGGGTTGGTCTTCGCCCCGTCAATAAAACCTTGCGGGTCTTTGAGGAAAGTCTCTATCATTCCCTGGTCAGCATCACCTGAACCCCCCGAAGAGGCACTCAGAAGGTTCGACATAAACTCAGCATCTTCAGGTGCCAAGCCCTCTGTCGCGGCACGTAGCCGGGAGGCCATATCCGTAGAGGATTTGCCCTGCAAGTCCGGAGGAGGGGGCGTCTCTTCTGCTGGCGGTGCTGACGCTGCAAGGTTCTCGTCATATAGCGTCCTTACCTGCGCTGC
>Ga0209349_1000896_pt1 | contig 14990 bp, 43 predicted proteins | sample ETNvirnome_2_130_FD_184067 | JGI IMG/M metagenome (GOLD analysis project Ga0209349, IMG submission 184067) | Marine viral communities from the Pacific Ocean - ETNP_2_130 (SPAdes) (version 2) | ecosystem: Environmental > Aquatic > Marine > Oceanic | place: Pacific Ocean | collected 2013-06-22
AAGGTGCTAAATGAAGCTGGGTGATCTGGTAAAACCCGTAAGCACTTTATGGACGGACATCGGTATCGTTGTTAAGGTTGACAGTGGCGATGTCGCACCCATGGTGTGGGTTAGATGGTCGTGTGGGACGATACAGCCCTATGTTACGCCTATTTTGGAGGTGCTAAGTGAAGCTGGGTGATCTGGTAAAGCGCGTCATTAACGGTCGCGAAGAGGTAGCAATAATCATCGAGGAGCCATCGAGAATAACAGGGGGGATCCTTTCGTTTGATTCTGTTACTGTTATGACGCGCCTGGGAAAAGGACAATGGAGAGTGTCGAAGATCGAGGTGGTAAAATGAAAGTCGGTGATATTATATGTATGTAGAAACAAAAAAGAGAAGTTTAATAAAGGCAATCATTTGGAGGCTGATAGCTATTTTCAATAGTTTCATAGTGTTGCTTTTTAGCGCATCGAGGGATCCTTTAGAAAGCGCCTTGCTGATGAATTTGACTGGCTTTGTTATTTATTTTTTCTATGAAAGGGGCTGCAATGAGATTAGTTGGGGCAAAGAGAATAAAGATGCGGAGGTCATAAGTGAAAGTCGGTGATTTGGTAAAACTAACAGCCGCTCTCAAGCCACGCCTGGGTGTGGTAATAGGTTTCGAGCACCCCGGCTGGGTTTGTGTGCTGCGATTAAATGGAGATCGCGCGGTTTGGCCAATAACACAGATGGAGTTGATCAATGAAAGTCGGTGATTTAGTCAAACACCGCGCGCTGTTCTATGGCATTGGAATAGTTGTTGCTTGGTACGACTCCGCAAATGGTTATGTTGTTGTTCGATGGCCAGCCTCCCAAAACCCATGCCATATATCTAAACTTGAGGTGATTAGTGGTAGCTAATGTTCAAGGCTTCCTCTACGAGATTAAAGTAGGGGATTTGGTTTGGCAGAGTCGTCAGCCAGGCGGGTGGTGCATTGTGCTGGATGTGACCGAATGGGACGAAGAGAATCCAAGCCCGCAGGGCTGGTTACGCGCAGATCATCCTATTTACAAGGTAGCACACCCAACCGAGGGGATCATTCAAGACGCTTCGTATTACTATCACACAGTAGATGAACATGAGGAATTGATAAATCGGGTATGGAAAGACGGTCGAATCATCGGATATAAAGATGGGTTTGAGCCTTCCAAGTTTTTTGACCAGAGGAGCGATGATAATGAAAGTGGGTGATCTACTTAAAGTGCGCATATGTTTTGAGGGAGAATTTGCTTGCGATTGTTTCTTTTGCGCACACAACAGTAACCGTGTTGGGCTTGTCCTGGCGCGCACTTATCAGGGGCCCGCTCTCGACGCGGCATGGAATGTGCTTTTTGATTGCGGAGAATGGGAAGTTTTCGATTCCGATTTCAAACACGGGAATGTAGAGGTGATTAGTGAGTGTGGGTGATTTGGTAAAGAACTTGTATCCTGATACGCATCAGGTTGGTATCATTCTTGAAATTGTCCAACGAGACGTGTGGGGGACTATGTATAAGGTTCTCTGGACAGATGGAGAGTTGGAATATATGACTGTCGGAGACGTGGAGATCCTAAATGAAAATCGGTGATCTGGTGAGATATCTTAATTTCGAGCCTGGGGGCTTGGGCATCATTGTGGAATTGCACCATGAAAGCCTCAATGGGGTAACCGTCGCATGGAACGATGGAAGGGTGAGCCCTATTTTGAAAAGGCTCATAGAGGTGATTAGTGAAGGTCGGTGATTTGGTAAAACATAAGAGACAAGACACCCATTTAATGGGAGTCATCGTGAGAGTATATACACCCCTCAACGTGACGCTCTCACCTGAATATAGCGTGCAGTGGATCCCCACACATCTGGGGAGAAGTCGTTGCACCGGCGGTGTGTTGGAAATTCTAAATGAAAGTGGGTGATTTAATCGTATATAGGCCGAATTTTCAACCGGACATGTATGCACGCTGGTCGCGCCCCTGTTTGGTACTAACACAGTACCCACCACCCGATCACGGGCTATGGATTATATTGATAGGGGGTAGCGAAAGGGGAGTTATTGATACAAAGAACTATGATATCGAGGTGCTAAATGAAGCTGGGTGATTTGGTGAGGTTAGTATATACGCCATATGTTCGCGATGTGGTGCTGCAAAAAGAAAAAGTCGGAATTATTGTGGGAATTAAACAATCAGAATACGGATTCCCGCACGCTACTTATTCTATCCAATGGTCTAACGGAACCGTAGGGTGTGTAGCGTCAGTAGATATCGAGGTGATAAATGAAAGTAGGTGATTTAGTGAAATTGTATGGAGGGCCCGATTGGTTACACGGTATCTTAAAGCCCCCCAAAAAGACAGGTATCGTGGTTGCAACAGAAAGGGATGGCGAGTGGCAAAGGGGATATCATGTCAAATGGCTTGATGGTACTGAGGGATGGGTTTTTGATCGAGACGTGGAGGTGATTAGTGCAACAGATTAACTGCGGTCATCATGTGGGTGATTTTGTTCAAATTTTGACGTTGGCTGGTAAGCCAACAAACATTTTTGGACTCGTTACAGACGTAGTAGAGAAGGCTTCTGTGGACGGTTACGTACCGCTTTATTACATCTGGGTGAAGTATACAGCGGGTCACGTAGGTAGCGAATTTCATTTAGCGAGCACCGTTCGCGTTCTTTCGAGTGTCCAGCACTCTTGACATTCTCTTGACAGAGATGCCCTTGTTTTCTCTTTTCCTGTGACTATATTTATAGCATGGTTGGAAGATTAGTAAGATTTGTGGACTTCGATGGTCGCTATCCTGAATTTGAGGGGGCGATTGGCCTTGTGATTCGCGAGAACAAGCGTAATTTAGCGGTCCAATGGATCCACCCCATCGGCACTAAACAAGTATTGGTCAAAGGTTCCCACTTTCACGCAAATAGGTTTGAGATAATTTCATGAAGATTTGGGCATTTGTGCAGAGATGGGATGGAGAAATTTCTGTCTCAACACACATAACAGAACAAGGCGCAATGAATGCCGCGATTTGGGCTGTGTTAGAGTATTTAGCAGTGGATGCGTCGTATTTTGATAACGCAGAAGACGAGGAAACATATCCACCGTGGAAAGACGAAGAATTAAAGGCTCTGACGCGCGAGGATCTAACACGTGTTTTTCGAGAATGGAGCGAACACACATGGGACCACCATAACTATGAATGTGAAGTGTTTATAACCCAGGTAGCACCATAACCATGGCTCCGTGGTGGAAATGGCATACACATCAGACTCAAAATCTGACGCCCGTACGGGCTTGTGGGTTCGAGTCCCACCGGAGCCACCATATTGCCCAAGTAGCTCAGTTGGTAGAGCACATCCTTGGTAGGGATGAGATCATCAGTTCGATTCTGATCTTGGGCTCCATTTTACATTCTCTTGACAGCCAACCGGTTGCCGCTGGGTGATCCGCGATTATATTTAGAGAGTAAGGAGAATTTTTCATGGGATATCGTTCAGAAGTCGTTTTTGTTGTCGCCAAAGAGGTGATGCCACAGTTCTTAGCCACGTTGGCGAAGTCGCCAAAAGCACGGGCACTGTGTTTTGGTGAAACAAATATGCGCGTCAACGATTTTTGCGGCACTGGCAACATTCTGTTTAACTGGAATGGTATTAAGTGGCACGAGGGATACGAAGAGATCGATGCTATCACCGATTTTATGGATTGGTGCGACGATGCGAAGATCCCACCAGAGGAGGATACGGACAGACTTCGCACAGAAGATGGTATTTACTTCTATCGTTTTGTTCGCATAGGCGAGGAGAACGAAGATAACGTAGTACGAGGCTGGGGCTTTGACGATGTTAACATTGAACGCAAGATCACATTTTGAAGGTGATAAATGAAAACAGGTGATTTGATTAGAAACAAGAAAACCGGCGACATAGCGTTAGTTATCAGGTCGCGGACATCGCAGGCACATCCCGGCGCGCCTGTCCACGAGTACATTGATTTTGTATGGGTTGACGAGGCATTAGAAGAAAGCGCATGGTCAGGACATTTTGAGGTGATTAGTGAAAGTAGGTGATTTGGTTAAGCGTCGGCTACCACAGTGGTGTCCCGATAGTATCGGAGTGATCACACGTATTTTATGTGAGGATGAGTATCGAGTACTCGATGTGGAAGTCCATATTGAGGGCAGTCGGGAAGAATGGGAAGCAGACGAAACTGAGGTGATAAATGCAAGTCGGTAACTTAGTAAAGATCAAACGCGCATCTATTGGAGTGCCACAAGGAACCATTGGGTTGATTCTGGAGTCTCACAGGCCAATCGGAGGCGGCATATCGGAGGAGGGAATACACTTGCTACACTTGATCGGTACTGGCACCGCTAATCACAAGCGCAGGTATCTATCACGAGACTTGGAGGTTATAAGTGGAAGCAATTAAACCAGGATGGTTCGCGCAAGTGGGCGATCTGATACGGGAAGGCTGGTGTACGAAGAAGAGATGTATTGCGCCACCGTACACATATGGTATTGTTCTTGAGACACACAACACCGTTCTCCAGAAGCATATTCGTACTATGTTCATTCTAACCACGAAAGGGGAGAGGATCCTTCGGTACTCGGTTCATGTGGAGGTGATTAGTGAAGGTGGGTGATTTGGTAATGTGGAACGGGAGTGAAGGTATTGATGTCGGAATAGTGATAGGTAGGGATCGCTTTCAGCCCAACTGGGTCAAAATTCGATGGTTTAGAGCGCCCGATCCCGAAGGTGCAGCAATGTACCCTATTAAACATCGTTGTTTGGAGGTAATAAGTGAAGTATTACGTTAGTCAAACTCATGTCGAGAGTATAAACGGCAAAATAACAGGTTATGAAACAGTATTAACTAAACCGGATACGGAGAAAGCAACCCGTGGAATGGTGCATCGAATGAAAGTGATTGGGATACCAAACATTTATGCGGCGAAATATGTTAAGAAGCGTTACAATAAACTTGTGCGAGCACAAAACAAAAGACACAAGGCAGCACGTCAATTGACGCTGGGTGAAGTAGCCAAGATCATGAGCGATGACTTCACCTTTACCGGAAGGAACGCGCACTCATGGCCGACAAGTCTTGACAAATCTCTGACATTCACCCCTTGACCTTTAATCAAGGGGTGTGTATATTTAGAGTAAGGAGTAAAACATTATGACCGAATCAGAACTGACCGAGATGTGTTCTCGGTTTTTGTGCGCAGAAGGGCAAGACTGCATAGATATGTGGGGGCGTTTCACTTTCGACATGGATCCAGAGGATCCTGACCTGAAAATGGTACATTCACGCATCGGTAAGCACCTGCGCAAGCAGATTATGGTTGTGACTGGTATCACCGAAGAGGAGATTATTAGTGAATCGTAAACGTATCACAGTTGGATCGCTTGTGCGACACATGCGCACCGGTGGCATCGGGCTCGTTATGGAGCACACGATGTGGGATGGTGACTGGGGCGCGTATAAAGTAAAGTTTGTTAAGCCTGTCGGAGATGTTAAACTGTCTCAGATTTATGATCGAGCCGATAGATTCCGGCGGGTTTACGAGTCAGAAGAGTCTTGACATGGTTTTAACAACCAAAATCTTGACCTTTCGGCTGTCGTGACTATATTTAGAGAGTAAGGAGAAAAACATGCCCCGAATCACCCTTGGCGACAGGTTGCAGGCTATCGTGGATAGTCCGAATTTGCCTGCTTCAAAGCTGAATTTTGCTAAATCGCTTCTGGCGTATTACCAGCGCAAGCGCATGCTGACCACGGGTCGGCGGCACTGGGTTGATAATCTGGAAGCCATGATCGAGGCTCGCGCCACCCTGGAAGACAGCGATAAGCCTGATATCGTGCAGGAAATTGATGATCTGATCGCTCGTATGCCCGAAGAAGACGCTTCAAGCTGGAATATGGGCTTTGCGCAGTCACTTCGAGAGCAAGCGATGACCGGACACGCATGCGGATTCGATAATCCATTGTCGGAGGCGCAGCTTTCAAAGCTGGCGGACATCAGTGCCGAGTATACTGATGATGCGTTGGCGGCACGTAACATGTGGCCCACTGAGTATCGCGAAAAGTACATTGATGATGCAGGCGTGCTCGCTAATTACTACGCTACGACCGCATACTATCGTGAATATGTGCATGCAATCCGCAGTAATGCTGATTACGTGCCACCCAAGCGGTTTTTCATGAAGCTGTACAACAATAAGTATGCACAAAAGGTATTGAAGGCACACAAGGCAGACGCTAAGTATGCTGTGGGGAGTGGAGTAAAGCCCCGCGCGAGTGCGGCGTATAGCGTGCGCAATGCCATTGCAAAGGGTGCGGTCGTGATTTCGCACGATCTTCCTATCATTTCCGCCGCTAATGGCGCAAAGCACTATAAGGTGTTGCCTTATGGTGGAATTAAACCCATAAACGTGGAAGAGAGGCACATTAAGAGAATGAAGTAAGCATAATCTCAGGGGATCCTGTGTGTCTAAATTACGTTATGGTGGTTCTATGTCTCTAACGAACCATAAGCGTTTACAATGAAACGGGAAAACAAACAGTTGCAGAGAGGCTACCGGTGTGAGGAAGATCACACAACACACAGGATCCCTATTACACTTCATAGGAAAGACATGTTTAAGGCAGGCGACATTTTAAGGCACAAACCCACCGGTGATATCGGTGTGGTCATTGTTGCACGTGAGGGCATGGTACGTGATGTCAGTCGGTGGGACATAATGCAGCACTGTTTAGGTGACAATGCTGTGGGCCCGTTGCCCGATTCTATTGCATTGAACGAAGGTGATCTGTGTGTGCTCAGGCGCGGACGGTTACACATGATAATACATGAATTTAAGTGGGAGGTGGTAGGATGAAACACGGATTTAAGATCGGTGATTTAGTTCAATTGCGTGGACGATGGGCAGAACGCGATGATCGCCAGTGGGATGAGTTACCCAAAGGGGTTGTGACGGGATTCGGTAACGATAATTATGTTCCCTGGAGCGGCGTGCATGTTTACTGGTTCGATGAGTGCAGAGTATATAAAGATGAGGATCCAGAAGCCCTGAAGTTATTGAGCGAGTCTTGACATGCTGTTGACGGTGGGTGCCTTGTCGGCACGACTGACGTGCTTACATTTATAGCATGAAGGAAATTTCTCACATTCCCGTTGGCTCGCTCGTCCGAATGAGCCCCCTGTACGCCCGGTCGATATATCAGACCCAGGTGGGCATCGTCATGGCGTATGACCACTTTGGGACACTGAACGCGAAGGGTGTGGGCAATCCGGTGGTCCTATGGCCTCGGAATGGCAAGCAACGGATGGGAGGCAAATCATTGGTGATTGTGTCTCTTCCAGAGGTGAAGGAATGAAGATCGTGAGAGTTACAGCAGTATCGGGCGCGTCGGCTCGCACACGCAACCGTTTGCGCGAGCATGGACCGGTGTTCAAGCTGGTGCGAGAAGACAAGCCGATCTGCTTTGCGGGTGTTCGGTGTGTTTTTGTGCGTTCGGGCGATTGGTTCGGCTGGTTGCCCATTAACGAGATCGAGGTTATAAATGAAAGTCGGTGATCTGGTGCGCTGGACCGCGTCCGACGGGGCGCTGATCGGGATCGTGATCGAATCGGTCTATTCTGGTGGTGCCTTTTGGGTTCTTACGCAGCGAGGCAAGCGCAGGGTGTGCTCCGGGCTGGCTGAGGTGATCAATGAAAGTCGGTGATCTGGTAAAAGCACCGAATCTTATGGATCATGATGGGTCTATGGGCATTGTGATCGGGTTTGTTGAGGATGAACTGGGAGATATACCCGAAGTTTTGTTTGCTAACGGTTCAAGATATGTGTTTCCGCACTTATTGGAGGTAGTAAATGAAAGTCGGTGATTTGGTTAGATATAACTCAGGACCAAAGGAATGGACTCAGTGGATCGGGATCGTGATTCGACAGATACCTGGGACAGATGAGAGACAGATTGTTATGTGGACGCAGGACAACATACGCACCAGTACCCCTAAAAGAAGTTTGGAGGTTATAAATGAAAGTCGGTGATTTAGTAAGGTTTAGGCATCCCTACCGCGCATCGGAAGAAGGGGCTTTTTTAGTGACCCATGTTGCGGGTAATGGTAACTGGGTTGTTCTATTGAATGGGCCTCAACGCCGGTACGAGCGTCATCATGGAGTAGCTACTCCATGGAGTAGGACGCTTTTGGAGTTGGTAAATGAAAGTCGGTGATTTAGTGAGGATTAGCCCATATGGGCAGACCTGCGCAGGACAGATCGGTGTAATCGTGCGTATGGAACAATTTGGGATACACCGGAAGCGATTGCCCCGTGTGTTCTTGGTTAGCCAGGGTAAAACATTATTGTTTGGGCGCGATGTTTGTGAGGTTATAAATGAGAATCGGTGATCTGGTACAACTTATTGTTTCTAAACCGCGTTTTAGGGGTCCACCTGGGATTGTGATGTCTGTGCGATCAGCATGGGGGAGTCAGATAGAGGCTACCGTACACTGGTTGAGCACTGGGTATTGTGGCACCTACCGGATCTGCGACCTAAAAACCATCAGCGTGGCTTGTTGACATTTTGTTGACAACCACCCCCTTGACCAGCGCTGGCTGGTGCTTAAATTTTAAGAGTAAGGAGAAATTTCATGTCAAGATGTAGAAATTGCTACACATACGGTCACAATAAGCGGACCTGTCCCGATCTAACGCAGCGTTACCGCGACCGTTACGATTTTGCTGTTCGGAACAAGGAAAGCGAAGCCTCAATTGATCATGCCGCGCAGAGACTAATCGAGCGCACCGGCATCGATCCGCGTACCGGTAACAAGGTGACGCGCCCATCGAGCGCCAAGCGTCGGTGTTCCTATTGCAAATATAAGCATGGGTCATATGGTGACGAAGGGCGGGGGCACACCCGCCGCACGTGCCAGGAACTCAAGAAGGATCGAAAAGTAGCAGCAAAACAGAATGGCATTGTGCGTAAGAAGGTGGTTGCTGCCCTGAAGCGTGAAGGTATCGGCGTTGGCGCTACCATTAGCTATAACAGTTATGGCTATTATCCCGATGGTAAGGGCGGTCAGGTATATGAATCACGTAACTATCCCTATATGGTTGTTTCTATTAACTGGGACAATATCACCGATCAACACCAGTACCCGAAGCCGCTTATGGTGCGCCGGTTGGATCAAGTGTGTAAGGTGGGCGCACGCAACACAACCAGTTTTCCGCTGCCACACCTTTACGAAGAAGACGATAAGACGGGTGTTAAGATTTCTGGTGATCGCCAGGTGGGATCATGGGCGACAGATGGAGATCCAGACAGATACGACGCTCGGACGCTCGTATCAAAAGCGCCGCCGAACGGGTGGGATAAAATCCCTGCCGACTATTATGCAGGTTCTTCCACGGTTACCGACAGTCATTTTAAGGACAAGAAGCGTTGACATGCTTTTGACAAAGAAAGTTCTTGACCCTTTGTCCCTCGTGACTATATTTATTGTGTAAGGCGAATTTTTCACTCTCTCACGGAGACCCCCATCATGGCAGTTGACTTCAAAACATTTCTCGAAACCGTTACGCACATTCTCGATTGCGGTTTGCCCGTCCTACTACGCGGTCGGCACGGCATCGGCAAGTCGCAAGTGGTCTATCAGACCGCCAAGGAGCGCGATCTTCCGGTCATCGAGCGCCGGGCATCACAGATGACGGAGGGAGACCTTCTGGGCCTGCCCGACACCGCCGAGACGGCGATCAACGGTCGCAAGGCGACGACATGGAACGCGCCGGATTGGCTGATCGTTGCATGTACGCAGCCCGTTGTTCTGTTCTTGGATGAGGTGGATCGGGCAACACCCGAAGTCCGCCAAGGTTTGTTTGAGCTTACGGATAGCCGTAAGATTAACGGCTGGTTTCTCCACAAGGACACGCTGATCCTTGCTGCCGTCAACGGTGGCGAGCATGGCGCACAGTACCAAGTGGGTGAGATGGATCCGGCTGAGTTGGACCGCTGGACTGTGTTTGACGTTGAACCGTCTATCGAAGACTGGCTCGACTGGGCAAAGGACGGCAAGATCCACGAGATCGTGTGGGACTTCATTAACCAGAACCACGCACACCTGGAACACACTGGCGACTTCGAGCCGAACAAGGTCTATCCGTCACGTCGATCCTGGGAGCGTTTCAACAACGCTGCGGTTCCGGCTGGCGTATTCGAGGAGAAGGGTAACATGGATCTGCTCTACAACCTTGCGTGTGCATTCGTTGGCTTTGAGGCAGCGGTTTCCGTTAAGGATTTCGTTGAGAAGTACGAATGGCAGGTAACTATCGAAGACCTCCTCGACAGGGCCAAGTTCGACAAGGTGGAGCAGTGGGGCATCAATGACCACAGTGCCATGATTGAAAAGATGCAAGCATCAGACTTGTTCGCAGAGGCACTGTCAGATGAGCGCATGGCAAACCTGGCAACGTATTTCGTTATGTTGCCTTCTGAGGTGGCTATGAAGCTCTGGACCGTCGTAGGTGATAACGAGTGCGTGGATAACTGCATCAAGCTGCACAAGGCTACCGCAGCGGACGGCACCAGCGTCAGCGAACACCTTGTCAAGATCCTGGGTGGGTGATGCGCAACGTATCCGCAAAGCCGGGTAACCTTGTTACGGTTACCCGGATGTCTGAGGATAACCTGGCTCTGGTTGTCGGGTGGCGTGACAGTGCGGCGATGCGGGCTATGTACCCGCGCCTGGAGGATCGGTTTGTGATGTTGCAGTTTATTCAACCGGCGTTGCTGGGCAGTGCTGGCGCTCTCCCATACGATACCCGCGATCTGGAGATTATTAGTTGAGAGACGATATCCAAGTAGGCGATCTATTGTTTCGAGCCGTCATTATCAAGAAGCCCGAAACTGGGATCGTGTTGGAGACACGTCCAACCAATCGCACACGTTATGGAACGAGTGAGACGAGAATGGAATACAAAGTGTGGGTTCACACTCAACAAAAACACGAATGGGTAGACGAAATGCACATTGGCATCGACTGGATCACAGTTGACAGGCTCTTGACAATTCTGGCTTGACCTTTGATGCCTCGTGACTATATTTACAGTGTAAGGAGAATTTTTCATGTCCGATGACAAGACCCCCAAACCTTTTAACCTCAATATGCACACCGCGCGCCTGTTGATGAATGAGCCATTTTTCGCTGCCCTATCCAGGCGCATCGAAAAGACGCGATCCACGGCGATCCCGACTGCGGGCGTCCGCGTGAATCCATCGTCTGCTCAATTCGAGCTAATGTATAACCCTGAGTTCATGGGTGCGTTGTCGGATAAGCATCAATTGGGTGTACTCAAACATGAGTTCTATCACATCATCTTCGAGCATGTGACCGGACGCAAGCCACCGGGCGGATTGAAGCGTCTGGATAACATTGCGATGGATCTCGCTATCAATTCGCATATCGCTAACGAACTGCCTAACGAGAATGAGCCAGGACCGGTCATCGGCAAGGGCGAGCCTATGAAGGCTTGTATTCCAGGTCAGGGCCCATTCGCAAAGTATCCGCTAAATCAAACATATGAATGGTATAAGGCACGTCTTGAGCAGGATCAGGAAGAGAGCGAGAAAGGCGAAGGCGGCGAAGGCGAAGGCGGCGACCCGTTCGGTGATGCCGATAGCTTTGATTCACACGATGACTTTGGCGATACCGAAGGCACGGCTGGTGACATTGCAAAGGAGCGTTTGCGCGATGCCGTTAAGAAGGCAGCAGAGGAAGCGGAGAAAGCACGTAACTGGGGCACGATGACCAGCGACATGCGTAAGCAGATTCTGGATTCCATCACAACTAAGATTGATTGGCGTAAGGTTTTGCGTTACTTCGTTAAGACCTCACAGCGTGCAGACAAGCGTAGCACGCCACGACGCCTTAACAAGCGGTTCCCTAAGATTCACCCAGGCAAGCGGGTGCGCCGTCAGGCACGCATCGCTGTGTCCATTGACCAGTCGGGTTCCGTAGATGATGCTATGTTGGCTCTGTTCTTCGCTGAGTTGAATAAGTTGTCCGAGATTGCAGAATTTACTGTAATACCATTTGATACAGAAGTAGATGAGTCTCTGGTATACACATGGAAGAAGGGACAGTCACGTAACTGGGAACGTGTTAAGTGTGGTGGTACGGATTTCAACCCACCGACGAAATACGTTAACCAAAAGGGTTTTGACGGTCACATCATCCTCACGGACCTGTGCGCGCCAAAGCCAGTCGCCAGCAAGTGTCAACGCATGTGGATGACCACACCCCAGTATGCAGCGCGCCCCTACTTCCAGACCAATGAGCGAGTGGTAGCCGTGGAGTAACCTGGGAGGCTCTGTGCCGGCGTCTGCTGGCTTCCGAGTGTGCAGACACCCGCGAGCCAATAGGAGCCAGCACAGGGGCACCAGGAGCGTTCTGCCCTTTTGACATTCACTTGACACCTTACCCCTTGCCGTCGCCGCTCTGGTGACTAAATTTTATATGTAACCCACTCGCTTAGGAGCGAATCACATGTCCGCTAAAACCCTTGGAACCCTCACGACTACCCCCGATCTCACCTGTGTCACCTGGAAGGACGCGAAGCGCCAGATCCGCGCTGCATGCAAGGCCAACAACGTCAAGGCGGTCGGTTTCTTCCGTCCGCGCAAGGCGAACCGAGGCGTTCTGCTTCTGGGCGTCGAGGGTGGCACCGTCACCGCGATCCGCAAGCCGGGCGCAGATATCACGTTCAGCGCGGTGGTCGAGAAGACCGCTGCGGACATGTCCGGTGGGGACTTGGCTGCTATCATCGCGCAGGGCTGAGAGGAGAGTAACAACAATGTTTGACTTCACACTTGAATCACCCGAAACCGTAGCCGCAATGACTCCTATGGAGCAGAACGCAGCAACCCATAACGTACTGGCGATCCAGCTTGCGCTGCATGCCGAACTGGCGCGCATCCGCACCGATGAGACACTGACGACTGACGAGCGGGCTGCTATGTTGGTCTTCGCTGCCGAGATCACCGAGAGCGCAGAGGCATAGAATGAATAAAGAGACGTATACTACTATTGGCACCGCGATGCTCACTCTAACAGAGTTGATCATTGCGTTTGTGTTGTTGACTGTAAAGTCACTGACCATCGCAGAGGCAGCGGCAGAAGGCTCGCGGCGTGATGCGTCTCCCGTTCCGGATGTGAATGGGCTTTCATACGAGACGTGCGCACGTGGCAACACTGCATGCGAGATATTGATCCTTGCGGGTATCGCAGAGTGGGACAATAAAACACGATCCCGGATCCGTGCTACGCAAGCAGCACATGACGCAAAGGACGAGATTGCAGCGGCATACCGCGAGTGGTTCCACACGGTGGGCCAATCGCCCGACGTTGCCGCCTGTGCCGTCGCAGAGACCGAGACAACCCGCAAGCCGTCTGCGGGTGCTGCGGAGGCTCAGGCGGCGTTTACGGTGGGTACGCTGGTGACATACAAGCCCAGCGCATCCCGCGCATTGCGAACAAAGGCTAATGGGTATTCACAAACCAGACGACTGGGCATTGTTATGGACGGCGATGGCATGTTGGCGACCCCGCACGTGCGCCTCGTTCAAGTTAACTGGGGCGCTTACGGTACGTTCTGGGATCGTGTCGCGAACCTGGAGGTTTTAAATGCAAGTCGGTGATCTGGTGAGATTTAAAGATATCAGCAGCAAAACTGCTGGCGGTAACCGTATGTTTCCCGAAATGGACGGGCGCGTTGGCGTGGTGTTATCTATGCACATTGGCCCATCGGGTAACCCAATGGTGATAACCGATCTGGAGCGGCGTTACCTCCTCACTGCGCAAGGCTTTAACGAAAGGTATTACGAGGTGGTAAATGCTGCAACCCGGTGAACTGTTTAAACTTGGTTACATCAATGGGCATACCCATGATCTTAACCGTCGCACGGGTATCTACTTGGGCGAAAACATTATCCATCGCGACGATGGAGTTACTATAACGAATCATAAGGTATTGTTAGTGGGTGATAGTCAGCCGCGCCTGTTTGATCGTAGTTTACTTAGACATATGGAGAGAATATAACGATGAGTAAGATGGTATATAGAAATAGAAAGGGCGTTATCAACGCATGGAAGAATGGTACGTCAGCGCGTACCGGTAACCATTCACTATCAACAGATGGTACACACCTGATGTCATACAATAAGGTGATTGGGTTGCGTCTGAAGTCTGGTTACACTATCGTGGGCAATTACACTGCGAAAGCTAAGGGTAATCATTTCGCGTCACAGACTACGAGCACACACGTTAACTTGGCTGCGCATCACGCTAACGCAGTGTGGCATCCGTTGGTGTTTGAAAACACACCACAGATAACGGAACACATTGGTGACTTACCGTTTTAGTAACATAGTTACTTATAGGAGGTTTCACTATGAACACACAACTAAGCGGCAGCGTAATAGGATTACTAACACCGATGGAGAAACGCATAGCGAATTGTGAGGCCATTCTGGCTGCGTTCGTTATGCTTGATTCGTTACGTAACAGCGAGAGCGAAGCAACGCGCAAGCTACTGTTACTCAATTCGGCTAACCTTGCATACACTGTGGGTCAATGCTGATACGCTCCGAGACTATACAAAAAGATATACATATACCAGAAGTGGATAGAGGTAGATACAACCGTGATAGTATATGAATTGATATACCCATTGTGTGTTAGACTGTTAGGGATTGTTCGGCTATGTGTTCTGGGGCTAAGTATATACACCAACAACACCCCTGTCAACCTATCAAAAGAGATACGAAATGCTTGATTACGATACCATTAGAGATACATTTGGACTGTGTATGATTATATACATCCTCGCTTACATGTGCTTGCTTGTGTATGAAAACGAATACACAACCTACCATGCGACTGAGACAGAAGTATACCGAGAGTAATACATAATGCATAAATATGCATA
>Ga0209349_1000902_pt1 | contig 14948 bp, 18 predicted proteins | sample ETNvirnome_2_130_FD_184067 | JGI IMG/M metagenome (GOLD analysis project Ga0209349, IMG submission 184067) | Marine viral communities from the Pacific Ocean - ETNP_2_130 (SPAdes) (version 2) | ecosystem: Environmental > Aquatic > Marine > Oceanic | place: Pacific Ocean | collected 2013-06-22
ATTTTGATAATATAGTTAACTTTAGATGTGCGATCCTCAAGGATACAAGCGGTAATGAGCTCATGGCCTTTACAGCCACGGGTTCCGCTGTGAATCACCTAGGTTTAGCTAACGCTGCTACAGGTAACGCTCCTGTCCTCGAGACCTTAGGAGATGACACTAATATAGATGGTATATTCCAAGCAAAAGGTACAGGGAGTATAATATCTGAGAATTTAGTAGTAGGACAAGTGACTAATCTAGGAGTAACTTATAGTAGTAATATATTCAGTGTATCCGGAGCCAAGGCAGCATTGTCTGCAACAAATCCAGGGTTCTTATGTCTTCCTAGTAAAACTGCAGGATTGAGTGTAACAATTAAGGTTGTAGCAGATCAAGGTTTTATCGATGATACAGGATCTAGTGAAATTATTAATAATCTATTCGGAGCCACCACAGGTGTAGCATGGGACTATGATTGCCCTTTCTATATCTATGCAGTATTAAATGATGCAGAAAGTACAGTAGCTTTTATGTGTAGTAGAATACCTCATAGAACTACGGCCCCTGTCACAGCGGAGATTGGTGCACCAGATGATTCAGTAGCGGATGAACAATATAGTTTTTTTAGTTTTGATAATATAGATGAGACATTATATGATGGGAATCCCTGCATATGTATAGGAAGTTTTAGAATGCGCATGAGCGCTAGTGACGATTGGACAGTACAAGCTTTAAATTCTAATGACGGTATTGGACGCTTTCAAGAAGGCTTAGCGTTCATAATGCCTCAAGGACAGAAGGGCGCAGATTCTGGAGCACATACTATTGCTAATGGAGGAACTTCACCTGTATTTCAAATCTCAAAATGTAGATATCAAGTTACTAAGGATGGCTTTTGTCGTTATGGAATATCGTTAAGAAATGACGGAGGGACAGACGGCTCAGGAGCTGTACCTGCTCTAGTTTGTCAGCCTTTAGGTGCATCGGTACAAGGTACGGATTTAGTATCAGGAGTATCATCAGATTCAGGAATGCTTATGATAACTAGAGCAGGAGGTTCACTTACCTCAACGTTAGCTATGATTGGAAACGGTTCTTCTGGAGGGATAGGTTTTGCAGCGGACGGAGATGCAGCTTCAACATTTGTAGAGTGGGGAGACTTCACGAACGGGCAGAGAGATATCTGGGGAGTCCTACATTACTCAATAAAATCAGAATAAATAAGGAAAATTAAATTATGAGCGAAAGCCACAAAAAACTACATAAATAAGGAAAATTAAATTATGAGCGAAAGCCACAAAAAACTACCTGCCGATGGTACTGTAGACTCCGGTATGATTACCGACGGTACTATAGTAAACGCGGATGTTAATTCGTCTGCAGCTATCGTACAATCTAAATTAAGCCTAGACGATGCTTCAGACAGTGCGAAAGGTGTAGCATCCTTCGACGAGAATGATTTCTTGGTCACTTCGGGAGACGTCACCAAGGCCGCCAGGACTCGTTATAGAGTTGGTGTACCAGGAGGCCTAGTTGAAAATCTAGGAATAACGCTATCAGGCGGAACTCTTACGATAGCAGGAGCAGACAGTACTGCTCTGAGTGCAACAAATCCCGCGTGGATTGCCATGCAGGATAACTCTTCCCCAGGACAACTAAAGACGTACGAGGTAACCGCTAACCAGAACTTTATAGATGATGCAGGATCCTCAGAGATCATAGGTAATCTATTTGGACTAACAACAAGCATTGCACATGCAGATGCAATCCCTTTTTATCTTTACGCTGTTACTAGCGATGACGAAGCCTCCATTGCATTCATGATTAGTAGAGTACCGGGTAAGACTACCTCTCCCGCTACCGCCGCTATAGGTGCACCGGATGACGCAGTCGCAGATACTCAGATATCATTTTGGTCACTAGATAACATCGACGAAACTTTATATGACACTAATGCATGTGTTATGATAGGGTCCTTTAGGATGGTTATGTCGGCTTCAGATGACTGGACAGTTCAAGCCCTCGATGTTCAAGATGGTATAGGACAGTTCCAGCAGAAGCGAATCTTCACGATGTCCGCCGGGCAATATGGTGCAGCTTCAGGAAAGTACTTCACTGATAACGGAGGTACAGCTCCTGGTTTTACTACTAGTACAGTAACTTATACTCTCGATCCTTTTACTCAAAAATGTAACTTCGTTGCCTTCCATGATAACACTAGTGTAGCGGGAGTAGGTACAGGATCTCTAGAAGTGACTATCCCTCTCCAACAGGACGCCGCTACCCATCCTCAGATGTATTTTTCTGCGTTATGGACGGATGGAGTCAGTAAGAGAAGTTTCCATGGAGTTTCAGGAGCGACCGCTGCTAATAAGATCGGTAAGTGGTGGTTTGAAGGAGAGTCAAGCTCATTTGATAATGAAGACGTAGACCTCACTGATGACTTGCATTTTAACATTACTTATAAAATAGCAGAGTAATAACAAAAATTAAAATACAGATAAGGAATTAAACAATGGACCCATTTACATTAGCTCTAATAGGAGCAGCTTTAGGCGGCGGTTTAGGCGCAGCGAAAGGCGGAAAAGGCGGATTACTTAAAGGCGCATTAGCCGGAGGGACCTTAGGTTTCGGCGGTGGTTCCCTATTGGGAGTAGGTGCGGCAGGCGGAGCGGCAGCCGGTGGAGCAGGCGCGGCAGGAGCAGCAGGTGCGGGAGCATCGACAGCGGCCGGAGGTGCAGCAGCGGCAGAAGGCGCAGCAGCCAGTGGAGGATTATCCTTCGGACAGCAGCTAGGACTCGGTGGACTGCAAGGTGGACTTGGAGTACTTCAAGGAAAACAACAAGCTAGCGCCCAAGCTAAACAACTGGACGCTCAGTTAGCGGCTCAACATCAAGGTAATCTACTTAACATAGCTAGTCAGCGGTTACAGACGGCCGACCAGATAAGAGCAAACTCAGAGCAAAATAGAATTAAGGCAGAAAGAGAAGCGAACGAAGCCCAGCAGCAAGCTTTCGGTAATATCGTTAGTGGTTTTAGACAGTCAATATTAGGGAGATAACAAATGTCACAAAGAGTAGACAAAATGGTAGAGAGCATTAGACGCCTCACCCATACAAATTCTTATACAGATTCTCCTACTTCTACTGCTCAGCGTGGTCTTCAAACTCAAACGATTGTTGATTTACTAAATGAGGCACTGGAAGTAGTTCACGGCATTTTATATGATAATGGAACTCAAGCTCACATTAAGGAAGCATTATTAAATATTGCTGCCGATACTGAAGCTGTCACTATCTCTACAGATGCATTCTTAGGAGTCAACGTTTTAAACGTAGAATTCAAGTATGGATCAGGAAGTAATGACTACCGCAAACTAAAAAAGATATCAGAACATGAGAGAGACACCAGAAGCTCTGGAGATCCCTTAAGTTACGTACACCGCAAAAATGAAATTCTGTTAAGCCCTATACGCGCATCGGCCCTAACCAGCGGACTTCGCGTCACTTATGAGCACCAATTACCCACAGTAGACGTACGTAGAGGCAAAGTCTCTGCAGTAGATGATGGGAACGATCCAACGAGTATTACAATAGCAGCCAATGGCTTAGCTACTGCAGCATTGTCTGATTCTGATTTAGTAGGAACTTACATCTCAGTAGTAGATAAAGATGGTAATATACAAATGCAAGACATACCGGTTACGGCTTATGATACTGGTACTGGAGTTATAACATTAGGAACTTTCACTTCGTCTTCTTCTGAAGTCGTAGCTGTAAATGATTATGTAGTTATAGGCTCTAATGCGAGTACACATCTCCCATTTCCTAGATCAGTAGAACCTTTCGTAATTGAATATGTTAAACGAAATATATATGATCTTAATGGTGACCCAATGATTAATGCATCAGAGCGTAAACTTATAGCTTTACAATTCAGATTAGAATCCATGTTCGCCGAATGGAGTAGCGACATTAAAAGTATACCAGAACTAGACATAGATAGATTTATTTAATAAGAAGGAGAAATAATGGCACGCGGATATCAGATACCGATCACATATGCTCCTGGCGGAATAGATCTAAGATTACCTGAAACACTTAAAAATGTACAGAACGCCAGAGACGGTCTCAATTGGAGACTTTCCCCTTCATTTGACCTTGTCAAAAGGGAAGGCTACCAGCTGCGTGCGACTAGCGATGTAGGATATGGTTTAGTCGTATATGAAAAAAGAACTGAAACGGCCGCTGTTGGTGTGCAAGGTTTCGGTGATTTTGCGTTTGGTGTAGAACCTTTTGGCTCACCTACCACTCTTGGTTTTGGTGACATATCATTTGATCTAGTAGGACTAGACGACGTTCCTAAGAAATGGACAACTTTTAATTTTGGAATAACTTATTCGGGATCCAACGCTGCCTCTGTCACGATCAAAGCGACCTCTACTACAGATGTTACTTTAACTCTCGTTGATAACGGAGTTACAGTGTTGACTAGTAACCTGGGAACAGGTACAGAAGTATCTCCTGTGGATCTTGATGCGCTTAAGGTCTTAATAGACGCAGTCTCAGACTTCAGTTCCACTGTGGCTACGGGGTCAGGCGCAATCCCTGCTGCCTTTTTAGATTACAAAAATGCCGCCGCTTTTACTTCTTCTATTGAATTAGAAATAGGAGGAGGATATTGGGCAGCCATAAACTCACCCATGACCACCCCATTACCTAAAGTAGCGGAGCGTATCTCATTAGATGACTTTGAAAACCCTGATTCCGTTTCAATTAATGGAGCTCTTTATATTGTAGATGGTTATGATACAATGATTAAATATGATGGACAGAACCTCTACAGAGCTGGAGTTAAACAAGGAGCAGACCCTACAGGAGCAGTTGATACTGGTACTGGTGTGGGTGCGACCTTTACAGGGATATGGAACTACCGAGTTAGTTATGAACAAACAGACGCAATATCTAATATGGTTGAAGGGGAAGTTTCTAGCGACTCGGCCGACATAGATAACTCCGCCGGGCCTTACGCTATTGACGTTACAGCTACTAATATCTTAGCTAGTGAAGGATATAACACAAATGCAGGATTGGCAACAAGTACTCATACTTCTACTAATGTGGCAACTAACCAAGAGCGTATTAATCTTGATGACGCTGCGGGTGGCGCCCACACACTTAAAGTCGGCGATAAAGCTTATTTCTACGACACTGAAACATCTACTTATATTACTAAAGAAGTATTGGCGGTTACTTCTAGTACCGCTACTCTTTCTAGCACGGTTACTGTTGGCGTAACAGATAATGCACCTGTCTCTAACCAACTTAAAGTTAAGATCTGGAGAGCAGAAGTTGTAGGTGGTGTAGATCCTGTCCTAACAGATTACAAATTGGTCGTATCTTTACCTAATAATCCATTCGCATCAACTCAAGTATATAGCGACCAAGTTATCCCTGCGGATATAGGGGCAGAATTCGTACAATTCAATAAGACTAAAGGTCTTCCTCCTAACAACAAATATATAGTACAATGGAGAAACCAGTTAGTCATGGCAGGAGACCCTGCTAATCCTACTAAGCTTTACTATTCAGAGTTCGCGGATAGCGTCTCCCCAGAGAACTTCCCTGCGTTAAACACAAAGGAAGTACCTCAAGGTGGTGGAGGTAGAGTAACAGGACTAGGCGTACTAGATAGAAACTTATTTATATTTAATGAAGATAGAGTATGGATCGGTGAAGGTAACCTAGCTGAAGACTTTCTACGTATCGATATCCTCGCCGACAATATAGGCTGTGTGGCACATCACACCATTGCGACAATAGACAACAGTATTTATTTCCTTAGTAATAAAGGTGTAGCTAGAATAACCAGATCAGGTTCTACATATAAGGTAGAGAACGTATCTAGACCAATTGACCCTGTATTTAAACTCGGCGCGAATAACGATTTTAGACCTTCATTCCGTAGAGCAGTAGCAACATCTTGGATAGCTGAGAATAAATATGTTCTTCATATGCCTTCAGAAACTACGGCGGGTGGATTCACCTACGCCGACTCAGATAGTAGAGTATATGTATTAGACATTGAAAGAAATGCATGGTTTGTTTGGTCCAATATAAACGCTCACGGAGGACTCGTTGAGTGGGATGATGGGAATAGTGATGATGTATTATGGTTCCATTCAAGAGAGGCCGCCGGATCACATCTATTGCACAGAACGAATTTAACTAAAACTGAAATTGATTACGTAGATCATTCGTCCGCCATATCGGGTATTAGCTGGGAATACTGGCCTCAATGGGATTTCTTAAGATCTCCTAAAGACAGAAAGATGTACACAGAATTATCAATAGACTCTTTTGTAAAGGAATCCAATTTGGCGTTTACTCCTACTGGAGGAATTACTGTTGGTGTTTATCATGACTTTAACAAGAGCACTGAATTATATAACTTTACATCATCTTTACTTACTGATGATAGGTCGATTACAGAGGCCCTTGGGAATAACGTGGTTAGATCCCTAGGTTTAAAATTTAGTAACAATACAATCAACGAGCAAGTACTTTTATCGGGGTGGGCGCTAGAAGCCCGATCTCTCGGAAATGGACTAAGGAGACCTTAAAACGATGAAATTCTCCTATAATCTAGATAAAAGAGAACTTTCCTTTGGACTTACTCGTTTAACATTTGACGACAACTTCCAGTCTTTCATATCAGAAGACGTGGTTATTGCGGCAGGTGCTGAGAAACAAATACAATATCAACTACCAGAGGGTAAGATAGCTAAATACTACATATCTCTGGGACAGACCGGGAACGGCTTAGTTACGAAAGGTACCACCGCTTGGACGGCCAAGCATATATACCTTAAGAATAACGGTGCCGAAGCAGTCACAATAACTTTAGCAATATTAGGAGCATAACACAATGGTAGAGAAATCAGCCGAAGAAAAGGCAAAGGAAGCTAAGCTGATCCTGAAAGAACAGTTGGCGCTCCTCACAGAGACAGAAGGCACTCGTATTGCCAAGACACGACAAGAGCGGGAAAAGGACGAGGCATTAGGTAAAAGACGAGGGGAAGAACTTTTTGGAAAAGAAGCATTAGGTCGTGTGCGCACAGATCCTAGTGGTAAATCTTTACAATTACAGCGGGACAGAGAACAGTCATTAATTAGTCAGAGAGCTCAATCCGCCGAAGACGTAAAAGGTAGAGAAGCAGAGATCACACGAGGGACATCGGAACTAGATAAACTCATAGCGGCTCGTACAGATCCAAATAGTGAATTAGCTAAGCTTCAGCGTTCGTCTGGACGTGAGCAGATTAACCGTGCTCTTCAAGGACAATTAGGTCAGATCAGAGCTGCAGGAAACGTAGCACAGTCTGGTGTTAGTCAAGCTTTAGTAGGAGACGCATTAGGCGGAGCTTTACAAGCTAGAGCAGGTTTAGAGAGAGACCTTCTATTGGGTGGCTTATCTGCTGCAGAGGACTTAACTCTCCAGAGAGAAGGATTAAGAGAAAGGGGCACATCAGCTAAGGAAGATTTACGTTCTAGAGGAAGAGCAGAAGAGACTGCATTAAGAGATCGTTTAGAAGGCCTTCAAGGACAAATACAAGATGATCAACTAAGACGTCAGCTTATCAACCTAGACCAACGTAAGCAAGAGTTATTTGGTAAGTTAAGCACAGAGCAGAACATTGTTGCACAAGGTGTAGCAGAGCGTTCAGGTGTAAGACAGCAGATTCTTGCGGAAGTAGGAGCAGCCGAATCAACTAGAGCCCAGCGCGAAGCAGAAGAATTACAGAGAGCAGAGATTGCTAAACCGCCACCTAGCTCAGGCGGGGGCGGAGGTAAAGTCATATGTGGTGAACTCCACAGACAAGGCCTACTCGATGACGTAACATATCAAGGTGACTTAGCTTATGCAGTAGGAATGAATCCTGATGTAGTAGCAGGGTACCAAATCTGGGCTATTCAATATGTAGAACTAATGAAGGTGTCTAAAGTCGCTACTTATATGGCATATCCTATAGGTAAAGCATGGGCCACAGAAATGGCATATCGTGCAGGTTACCTTAAGAAGGGAAGCATCGCAGGGAAGATCATAAGTTTCTTAGGAGAGCCTGTTTGTAACCTTATTGGTAAGGCAATGAGACTATTCAAATGCAACCGAGTGGAGGCATAACATGGTATTCGATCCACGTACACCAGGTATAGTACCTGACCCAGAAGATGAGCTATCTATTTCAGATAGAGTACTAAATATGATTTTTGGAGATCCTAACGACCCCAACGTACAGGCTGCAGTTCCTAATCCTAGACAACTTTTACCATTTCTTATAAAAGGAGCACGATCTCTTAATTTAGGAGGAGGTCAAGCTCTATCAAAGATTCCAGGAATAGGAAACCTTTTTAAGGCTGGCGGGAAAGCGGTAAACAACCCTCTAACAGGGAAGTTCGTACCTAATGCATCAGTAACAGGAGGCGTCAATACTCTAGTTAAAGGTGCAGCTAACGTAGTAAGAAAAGGTGCAGGATCAATCAAATCAGGAGCAGGAAAAATTAAAGACGCTGCGAGCGGTAACGTAGTACCAGCGGCGATTATCGGAGGAGCTTTAAATCCTGGAGCTGTAGGTTCTGGAGCCAATATCCTTAGTACGGGAGTTACTGCAGCTAGAGGCGTCACAGGCCAGGCTATAGAAGGAATACAAAATTTAGTAGGGTTAGGCCCGAGCGAAGAAGAACTCGCTGCAAATCAAACTAGAGCTATAGCTAGCATACCAGGACTCCCTAGCCCAAGACAAGAAGTAATAAGCGAAGTATCCACTAGATCAGGGATGAATGTACAAGAAGGTCCCGCTGATAGAGAAGCTAAGAGATTACAAGGACTTGAGGATAGAAGGCAAGCTGCAGAGGATAGCGTTGTTCGACAGGCAGGACTCGGCGTGAGAGCTGAAGGCATTTCTAGTGAGATAACAGAACAGAGACAAAACATAGCAGAGCAGATTGCAGGATTAAGACAAGCACCGGCTGCAGGACGAGACGAATTTAGTCAGCGTTTGGCGGCATTATTAGGAACAGGACTTCCTTCTGCGATCACAGGACATGGAAATGGTATACAATTAGGTGCACAGATGAGTAATCAAATAGGTTCTCAGTTTGCTTCACAGAGAGCTCAAACAGCGGCTCAGATGAAAGCTTTACAAGGAAGAGCTGATAAGCTACTAGGCGTTCAGATAACCGCTCTAGGAAGAGAATCAGAAATAGAAGGAAAGGTAGGAACTCAGTTAGCGAAGGAATCTGCAGAATTTAGTAAAGTTATAGAAGAAACCAGAAAAGCTGAGGACGAAGGGAGACTAGACGCCACCAGAAGCTTAGACGTGGGAGGCTCACGATTTGATACACTTGATGTATCTATGCATGGAGATAAGTTATTCCGTCAAGCAGGAGCCAAAGAGTTAAAGTCCGGAGATCAAAAGATTCTATCTGGCTTAGTTAGAACTGCCCCTGTCATTCAAGGGAACCTAAAAACTCTACAGAGAATTATTGCTCAAGTAGGAGTAACAGGAGATGCAGCATTATCGGAGCCTGTAACTATCGTAGATCCTAGAACAGGAGAAGAGAAAGAGTTTACAAACGCGGCGGCAGCAATGGAAACATTGAGTACTTTGTTTAAAGCTAACGTTAAAGATATAGAGAACTTGGGAGCTTTAGGACAAGACGTCTTACAATTTACCTCTGCCTTGATGGATGACCCTACGGGATATTTGACATCTATTAAAGATTGGGCTACTCAAGGCGGGCAGACAGGAAAGATTGTACAACAGGTTGACGTATTAGTAGACAATTACACAGTACAAGCAGAAACCTTTTTCGATGCTAATGGCATAGAGAAGTTGTCTGAGTTAAACGCTAGACAATTAGACAATGGTGAAGTAGAAGGATTTTCTAGAGTGTCAGAAGATCAATTAGTTCCAGGACATCTAGAGAGAACCATTAAAATGGTAGATCCTCAGGACGGAAGAATCTTCATGCTGACCCCGCAAGAATATAATGAAGTCCAAAAGAACAATAGAAATCAGAAAAGGAGACGCTAATATGCCATTGGAATTCGAATCAGAAGAAGCTCTACAAAATGCAATAGCCTCTAACGAAGAGCTACCAATCGAAGAAGAATTGGTACTTCCACAACAGGAAGCAGCTCCTCAGCCTTTAGAATTTGAGTCAGAGCAAGCGCTACAAGATGTGGTATCACCACAACAAAATGCGGTACAAGACCAAGGACTTGAACAACAAGCTCCTTTAGGTATGGACCCCGCAGGTCTAGCATCTGCTGTACTTGGGCAGTCTATTCCAGAGCCACAGCAAGCTCCTCAGTTAGACAGAAAGACTATCATTGATAGTTATAGTCCTGTGAATAATACACTCGCTCAGAAGCTCCCTGTGGGCATGGAAGCGATACATCCTGCTGATATGGAAGCCGTTACGGATGTGTTATCAAAGTCGTTCTTCTCTATGAGCACAACAGGAATACTATTAGATCCTAATGAGAGAGTAATGTATGTTACCTCTATTATGGAGAATACAGCGATCAGAGCTGATGTAAGAGCTCAGTTGATCGACCAAGCGATGAGGGACGGTAAGATTGTTCCTGAAGCGTTACCTAAGGCCTGGTTTGAAGCCAGAGGCCTACTATTATTACCTCCTAATTTAAATCTAGACGACTTAGAGGGAGAGTTAGCATAAATGGATGATTGGCAAGCTATAGTGATCGATGAACTAAAATCGTTAAACCGAAAGGTTGAGAAAGTTTCAGACAAGATAGATAAAGATACTGAAAAGGTTGAGAATAAGATCCAACTGTTAGATGATAAGATGGATAAGGAACTAGAGCCTATAAAGGCTCACATCACTACTGTTAGATTCGCAGCTCTTGCGTCAGTAGTTATAATCCCTATCGTAGTCGGAATCGTAAGGCTCTGGCTATAGTACATCCGTCGATAAGTTCAAATGCTTCAACCTCGTCTTGATCTTTGATACACTTGAAGTAGCAGTACCTAGCGGGATACTGAGAACATCGGCGATCTCAGAGTAAGAAAGACTTACAGTCCTAAGTAATAACACTTTATAGAAATTACCAGGTAGTAGCGGTTTAATAGCCGTTAAGATCTCTATGACATCTCTATTCTTTTTAGAAAGATTAGACTTAGCTGGGGTGTATTCCATTGTGTTATCTGTATATAACTCCAACCTGTTAGCGGCCGATTTAAACTTATCTTTCATACAGTTATCAATAAGGACACAGAACCATGTCTTACGGTTTGTCTCCGTTCCTTGGAATCTACTGTAAGGACATGTCATAGCTTTCCCTATCTTCATAGACTTCATATATGCATCATGTACATAATCTAAAGCTTCAGGATCTGTAGGAGCTACATAACGTCCGGCGTATTTACTTAATTTATTTGAGGCAAATGTGGCAAAGTATTTGTACCACTTATTGAAAAAATCATCGTGCGAGTTCATTTTCTAATCTCTTCTGTAATCGAAGAAAGGCATTGCTTATACCTTCTTCATTGAGTTCATCCATATTATAATTATCGTGGAATTCATTTATAAAGAGTGACGTACCTTCGGCTGTTACTTCTAGTATAATGCCGCCTATTTTTTGTCTTATATTAAATTTAAAATTGTATTTCATCTTAGTCCTTACTCATTATCGAAGACCCAAAGTAACTTCCTACAATGGCGGATAACATATGGTAATCAAACGACGTGAATGGAACACCCGGAACTTCTGTGAATTGAAATACAGTTTCTGTCCAACCAAAGATCCAAAACCCGTGGTGGATTTCTACAGGCTCTCCGTGAACTATAGGTAATGCAGCTAGCCCTAGTAGAAGAGCTACCTTAGCTCCCCAATATACAGACCACGCTGATACTGCAAGGAACCGCTTAGTCCATTGAAAGGACCTATTGGTTATACTGTTTCTAGCCTTCTGTGAGTTCTCGTTGTGCGTGGCTATGTCTATCAGCCGGCTATGTTGTTTCTCTCTGGCCTCACTTCTAGCGTTCATATATTTAAAATACGCTGATATCGCTGTTGTTACTGCGAACGTTATTACTGATGTAGGTATCATATTAGTTTACTCCTCTAGCCATTCTGGCGGAAGCTGCTTCTTCAGGGGGCTGTATGTATAACCCTTCTTCTCACAGAACATGGCGTATGTTGTTTTACTTCCTTTACGGATTTTAGCGTTAGGATTCTGGAAGACGAATCTGATATCGAGATCAGGATGACATAACTTAATGTAGCTATGTTTCATACGATCGTCAGTTGTCCAGCGTCCCTTAGTTTCTATATACATCTTAGACCCATCCTTCTTTTTAAGAATAAAGTCCGGGGTATACTTCCTAGGTTTCTCCGGTTGAGTATATTCTATCGTGTCTTCCTCGTAGCCAACCCAGCGATTAAGTGACTCAAGGAACTGCGATACTTCTAATTCAAACCCGCTACGGAATCCTAATTTCTTAGCTACTTGTCTCTGCGTCGCTGTCTTGTACTTCTTTTCGCTTTTCATCTTTCCACTCTTTCCTTGCATCTTCAGCTTCCTCTGGTAATTTTAATAGATCGGCTTTAGCTAGTATATCAAAGGCAAACGCCAAGTTTTCACTAATGTCTTTAAACCTATGAAGAAGGAAGTTCACAGCTTTCTCCAGTTCCTGGATCCGCTTTTTTAGACTTAGTTCCTTTTTTGCTCTTACTGCTTCCTTTTGAGGACTTAGCTTTTTCTTCTTCTTGTTCTTTTGCGTGGAACTCGTTAAGTTCTTTGATTCTTGTTTCGCGTCTTTGCTCATTTAACTTCCTCTCTAAGATGTGTTGGTTTACTTTTTTAATCAATCTTAATTGCGTACCTCTAGGAGCCGCGTCTAATTGCATAATTGCTTGGAATAGCGCTCTGTTGTCTTTACCCATGCTATCCACAAATCCTAATAATTTCTTAACTTCATTATCCATTGTAATTATCTCCCTGTTTATATTCATTATACCAGTCTGTGCCTTCTTCGTCAAGCCTTTTCTTTAAGCATGGGCTATTAGCGTCGGGCGTCCCTGGGGGGTAGCAAGGATGGGTCTCGACTATAAATTCTGTATCCTCTGTAATCTCTAACTTTATAGGATCTTTATCCTCTTTATACCTATCGTCTATGATCTTTCCATTTTCTACTAACTCCGCTAAGAACCCGAGGTTAGCTGCTATGTGATCGACATGACTTAATCCACTTTCTTCGTCCTTATCTTGTCCTTCTAATAAAGCTACTAAATGCCTATTTAAACTATCAGCAAGTCCGTGATAGCTCATATGTTTACCACCACCTCTCCAGTTGTGCATACCATATTTCATTTCTCCATACATCATAGCTCTTGCACAAGCTCTCTGTAATGCACCAGGTACTAAAGATAGCCTGGGTTTCCCTTCATTAAAACGCTTAGCTTCACCCATCGCCATACTCTCCTTGTTGTATACGTACTAGTTTTTTTCTGATCATCATTAAAGCTACTCTTATCTGTTCATAAGGATCCGGATCATCTTGTCCAGGTAAAGGTAATGCCATATTTGGTAAACGTAATAAGTGTAACATAAATTCTATTTCATTATTGATCCCTTCCGCAGGGCTACTTTCTCTATCCATTGTTATCCCCAGATATTAAGTATATGTTTTCCTACGACTAATACGCCTGACCCCGCTATTAATCTTCCTATGATATGGATTATCTCCAATAAGATTACCTGTTTCACTGATCGCTCCCTTAGATTAAGATTAGAATTGCGGTTCGGACCCAATCGACTTCCTTGATGTCATAACCTTTAGCTTTTAATAGTTGTATAAATAAGGTAACAGTTTCGTCTACTTTTTCGTTCACTAATTCGTGCTCTTCTTTGGTGAGAGGCGTTCTATCTAATCCATTAACCTTCCACGTTCTGCTAATAAGTCCAGGTATTTGGTACTTACTGACACCAGAGCTGATCCTTGCCACTTTACAGATCTTTATCGCAGCTTTAACTGCTATAGCTTCTTCAAGCTTATGCATCTTAGGATCGTCAAAACCTAAGGACACTCCTGCGTTACTTCTTATCTTATGTACCACTTCATGTAATATAAGGTATATCTGTTGCTTTCCTCTCTTAACATAAATCTTATCTTCCTCTTCTACATAGACTGCGTCTGCGTCAGGGTGATAAGGTATCTTCTTTGTGATCTCATACTTCACGCCAAGGTCATCCAGGATCCTAGTACTAGTCCCTTGATACCTAGTACATGATACGCTAAGTAAACATAACATTAATATGATGAATGATTTATACATGTTACCCTCCATTCGATATACCTTTATTATACCTCATCCACATTTAATTGTCAAGCTCTCCCGAGCTATCTTTTTCTTTCATTAGGTGTAGATCAAATAACTTATTGAAGTTATCTAACGATATCTGGTTACTTTTAGGGTCCTCATCCGGCCAAATGTTGTCCCTTGGAAAAACTGTAGCTAGTTCTTTATCTGTTAAATCTCTATATTTCTCAGAGTCATAATCTTTTTCATATTCACTCACTATACGAATTTCCCCGTAATCTCGGGCTGCTATCATAAGGAACTGTAATGTTTTAATACTATCGGCGTTCCCCCATCCCCACATCTGACGAGTGAAGAATCCTCCCCTGGTCATGTTTTTATCATCGACTAGTGTATAATAAGTACTCATTATGATTCCTTCACATTAAGATCACCATCTTTAAATTTGTACGCTTCAAATACAGGGTAGTCGCCTGTACTAGTTTTACCCCAATAGTCTTGTACTGTGGCCTCTACAGTGATTCTATTCTTAGGAGCTATCGTTAACATGGCGTCGCACATCGTACTGCATATCTCATCCAAGCATTCTTTCCATTTCGACCTAGGAACTGCGT
>Ga0209349_1000906_pt1 | contig 14904 bp, 29 predicted proteins | sample ETNvirnome_2_130_FD_184067 | JGI IMG/M metagenome (GOLD analysis project Ga0209349, IMG submission 184067) | Marine viral communities from the Pacific Ocean - ETNP_2_130 (SPAdes) (version 2) | ecosystem: Environmental > Aquatic > Marine > Oceanic | place: Pacific Ocean | collected 2013-06-22
GCGGCATCGCTGAAATAATAGGCGGCGTGATGATGATGTTGGCCCCGGCCAGTTACCAAGCAGGCCGCAGCAGCATCAAAAAAAGCGAAGCCCTCGGTTTAGCACATGTTGAGGCGGCGCGGGAGCTTGCAAAAAAGCCGGACCCCAAGAGCTGATTGATGCGGCGCTCGATGGGGCAAATAAGGCTGCCAAAATGGCACCGGGTGCGGGACTGTTTACGCTTGGCGTGGGCGTTGTTTCTGATATCGGGAAGCTTGACGCTTCTATTGTTTCTCGAATCAATCAAAATGTTTCTCTTTTTGCCTCTGGACGTGTGGACACGAATAAGGATTGGCAGGCGATGACCGGTCTAAAGGTGAAATGGTAATGGGAAAAGTGGGGCAATACTTTTCAGCCAACGAATTTGCTTGCCCGTGTTGCCAGCAAACAAACCCCAGCCAGTTGCTCGTCAGTGTTTTGGATGAGGTTCGATGCAAGCTGGGTCCGCTCAGAATCAATTCGTCTTATCGTTGCGAGTCTCACAATGCTCAAGTCGGCGGTGTCAAAGAAAGCTGGCACTTGCCCCGCGATGGCGTGGTCTATGCGGCAGATGTCACTTACGTCGATAGCACAAAGAGACACGGCGCTTATATGCTCAGGCTCTACATCGAACTAGAAAACGCAGCAAGAAGACGCGGCAAGGCTTACGGCCTTGGTCTTTACGAAAACTTTGTTCATTTTGATACAAGAGGCGAAGAAGGGGCAAAGGCGGCCAGATGGTTCAAATACAACTGGCCGCGCTGAGCATTTATTTCATTTGTGGGAATTATCTATGTGCAATAGCATAATGACCCCGCTCTAAGTTGTAAAAATAAAGAATCTTGTTTGAGGGATTCTTACTCTTCACGCATATGTGAGCGGGGCCAAGATTGTTATCTGTCTTTGTATGCCTTCTCGATAGAGCGCCTTAAGTTGTTTCGAGAAAAACGCTCATAAACTTCTCGTGTCAAAAGTGCCAATCCAATAAATCCCAAAACACTAAAAATAAAAGTCATAGCAACCCCCTTGTTTTTGTTTAGCTACGGAATCCGTTGCTTTTTCTGATGCCCGACAAAAGAACCTTGCGGTAGTATTCCTGCCTGTTGCTGTTCTCTTTGATTTTGAGCAGCACAGCCTCACGCTGTTGCAGCTGCTCCAGGTCATGCTTCTGGACGAAGCTACGGACGAAAAGAATGGTAGTCAAAAAGCCGCCCGCAATCAATAAAGCCAGGGCAATCAACCCCACGGGCCAGTAATTCAACGATAGCAAAAAGTTTAGTATCTCCACATCAATCACCACTCCCTAAAAAAAGCACTCTACGAACAAGGCTAACCTTCTCTGGTGTTGCCAGATGGGCGCGTCCTTCCATAATAGATTCTGCTTCACTCAGTGTCCTGTATGCCTCCCTGAGCTTTGCAACAGTGTCCTTGCATATCTCGGCAACCTTGGCATCCTCTTCTCCATCCATTAACCAATTACGGCCAGCAAACTCAGAACCAAAGTCGGCTGCCTTTCTTGATGCTAGTTCGATTAAATCCGCTATGGATTTGCATGTGTCAAAATCTTGACGCTCCATCACTCACCCCCTATTAAAATCGCCACCAAAGTTTTAAGAACAATCAATGTAAAAAGGGTGAACGTGCCACACACCCCAGCAGTCATCACCCACCCCATTGCATCGTCAATCCAGTCTGTTTCCTGATCGCTGATGCGCTCAGGGTTTGTAACAAACTCCAGCGAAGACCTGCGCTCTGATAAGGCACTTGGGCTGTATTTCGATATCCCCATCACTCACCCCCCAAGCAGTGATTCAACAGGCAGTGAATTTGTGTAAATAGGAGCAGCAAAAACAAAAACGGCATCGAGAGTGAAATCAACTTAAGCATAAGCTCTTCAAGCTTTTCCATCACTCACCTCCCATAATGATGGCGGTCAATCCCGCTCGGTCTTCGTCACTATGTGTCTCATAGGAGCGATACTTATAGTGCTCTTCAAGAAGCATTTGCTCCCGCGTCTTATCCCTCTCAACCAGCTCGCCAATTGGCGGCCTGCCCACCGCTGCATATTCCAGTGCAAAACTGCGCTGGACTAAGAAGTAAGCTGCCACCATGCAAACGATGGCGACAAGTAGCAGCCCCTTAAACCACCACATGCTATCTTCCTTCTCTTCTTCTCCTGGAAAATCAAACCTTCTGTCTCCGATATCTCTCATAATAGTTCACCCTTTGTTTTCATATTTAGAATCTCCCCAGGCTTTCCTGGACTCTGATTCTTCATTTCTTTTGTAAGATTCCCTCGGTAGAGGGTTTAAGCATTTCTCGCACAACCAGTATGGTCTACCATCCGCCATTGTAAGCTTTAGTGCTACCCCCGTTCGGACGCACCCCTGGCAATAACTTGTCTTTATTTTAGTCATATTGTCCCCCAACTAAATTCACCCGGTTCCTTTTATTTTCGTTTTAAGAGCGGCGGCCACAGGAAGGAGGGTGAACAAAAACCCATGACCACCGCAGCATGGTAAGCTAAACCATGCTAATCAAAATCATACCTCACAATTTTTTCGTACTTGCCTTCCTTGCGCGTGTAAATTTTTACAGGCTCAAGAAGGTCTGAAGATAATTCAACAGCTTCTTTGACGGTCGCAGGTGCGCCGGACACATTGTCAACATACTTATCTCTTCTCAGCCACCAATTCTCTGCCTTGTGTCTAGAGAACCCCCGGTGCTCTATGCACACCCATTCACTGCATGCCTTTAGTGGACCGTCATAGTAATCTACGCGCATAGATACTTTTCCGCTGCCACGGCCTTCATGCTTCACATAATTAACTCGACTCACTTCGTATTCAATAAGCTCTTTTTGAGATGAGAGAATAGATAGTTTGCTGGCTCTTTTGCCCAGCTCCTTTTCTTCCATCTGAAATTCATGCCCGCACTCTTCACATGCCTTGGTTGCCAAGTGGCATTCAGCCAAGCACATGGGGCAGAACTTAACTGGAGCTTCACCCTTGCCCTTGCCCTCTGGTGGAGGCATCGTCACATTATCAACCGGGCCATGTCTTGAGATGTTGCCGCCGTAGTCTAAGACTAGGCAATTGTCTTTACCCTTGGCTGGACGCATACCCCTGCCAACCATTTGAACATAGAGCCCTGGGGATATGGTGGGTCTGAGCAGTGCAATCAAATCAGTCTCAGGTGCATCGAAGCCAGTGGTCAATACATTGCAGTTTGTAAGAGCTTTAATCTTACCTGCCTTGTAAGCCTCCAGGATTCTCTTACGCTCGTCTTTAGGCGTCTCCCCTGTGATGCACTCGGCAACAACCCCTCGCTCAATAAGGGCGTCTTTGACGTGGTTTGCGTGACTGACAGATACGCAGAATATAAGCCATGACTTTCTATTCTTGCCATGCTTAAGTAAGTCTGTAACGGCTGAGGCGGTTACATGGTCTTGGTCGGCTGCTACCCCCAGTTGTTTGAGATTGTATTCCCCAGCCGTTACTCTTACATCATCAACATCAATGGTCGCGCTTGCCTCAGCAGACACCACAGTGGCCAACACCCCTTCGTCTATCAGTCTTTGAATCGGTAAGTCATAAACCACCGAGTCAAACATCCTACCTTCTCCCCCGGTAAGAACTCCCCCGCGCAAACGGAAAGGTGTGGCCGTCATGCCGATAACTCGTAACTTGGGGTTATCCATAATAAGCTTCTCAAGAAGCTTAAGATACATGCCATCACCCTTCTTAGGCACCAAGTGACATTCATCAATCATGACTAAATGTGGAGCTTCAAAATCCTTATTGTAAATCGATTGTATGCCAGCAAATGTTATAGATTTATCCAGCTCTCTCTTGCCCAGGCCAGCCGAATAGATGCCGATGTCAGCCCCTGGCATATAGAGCCGAGCCTTCTCAACGTTTTGCTCAATAAGCTCTTTGACGTGGGTTAAGCAAAGTATCTTTGTGTTCGGATACCTGTCTAATGTTTGCTGAATGAACCCGGCTTGGCAATGGCTCTTGCCGCTACCGGTTGGCAACACCAATAGGGGATTGCCTGTCTTATTGTGGAGATAACTTGTAAGAGCATTTACTGACTCTTGCTGATACTCTCTTAGATTGACTTCCATCTTTCACACCCTTTTTTTTGTTTGCTATCTGGGAGCTTAACCCCGTCTAGACTGCAGAACCATTCGCCATCATCATGAACTTCCACCTTGTCGCATGTCCTACAGTTCATGCTTAGAGGTAGACCAAAGTGACACTGACCTTTAAAGCTACAAAATTTGCACTTGTACCAGTCGGGTCTTTGGCTTATCTTTTCAGGTTCAACCTCGGAGGCAACAATGTCTTTTGCCTTCTCAAGATATTCATCTGCAAGACTCGCATCATGTTCGACCACTTCAATATACAGCTCATCATCATTTTTATTCACGGCTACATAAAGCGCCTTGGTTAACTTAAGCCCTCTCATGTACAAAAACATTTGAACCAAGTGCTGCGGCTTTGACGCTGCCACACCATTAACCTTCACATGTTTAAAAGACTTATCGTTATGAGTCTTAAACTCTAGCAGGTGCGGGGTGTTAGGGTCGCCGGGTAACCCCCGGCAAACCCCATCAGCAGAACCTTTTATGTGCCCGCTTTCAAACTTAACTCTAAACTGTTTGTTCGTTCGAGGGTCTTCCTCCCACACCTCACACCCAATGCTCTTAAGCGCATTAACCAGGACAGCCTCTTCTCGATGGCCTCTATCAAATAGCCTGAGCATTCTGCCTGACCACATGACTTGGCCAGCCCATCTAAAGCCGTACCAAATTTCTCTTGAGCATTCCCTGCCAATGGCAGAGCATCCAAGGTGCGGGCGACGTGAATCGCCCTGCGCCTTTTCGCCTTGCTCATATATCAAACGAACGATGTCACTATTAGAATCATATTGAAAGCTGGCCACAATTCACTCCCACGGTGCCTTCTCTTTGCCAACCTCTTGAGCCTTAGGCTCGCCTTCAAGCTCGCCTTCAAATCCAGCAGGAGCTTCGCATGGTTTCATTTTGCCAATTTGATTCTTGGCATCATATCCGCCCTGAGCTTCTTGGACTCCAACGGTCAGCATAAAAGGCTTACCGTGTAGCTCATTTGTATTCTTAAACCGTGGCACACCCACTGCCATGCACAACCGCTTAAGCTGCTTCTGGCCAATGGCTCCAACCTTTGGGTTGGTGTGTTCAAGATTTAGCCCGTCATAGATTCGAGCACCTTCATGCTTGCCCTCGGTAACTTCAAGAACCAAAGGCATACGCACGCCCCAGTCTCGGTCTTGAATATCAGACTCTACAACCACTGCCTTTACCTCAGTGCCTTTTGGAATCAGAGCAATCTCATCACTTACTTCACTGCTATCAAAATTGTATCCAGCCATTTCACTCTCCTATTACCTTGGCGCGAATTGCTGCCAAGTCTGGGTTTTCAAATTGCGACAACTTGCCACTTCTATCTTTTGCATAATACTTTGCATCACTGCTTGTTTGCAGCATGCGCTTGAGCACACCTTCGGCATCCCTCTCAACTCGCATCGCTGCCACGATATCGAACAGGTAAGGAATCTGCTGACCCAGCTTTGAACCGGGCAGGCTAGGGTAGCACAGAATGCCCCCACTAAACTCATCCTTCTGGCGCTCCATCTTACATGTCATGTAGATGTTACGTGGTAGGTCCCTGAACTTACGCACCATTGCCTGTGTTCTAGCAGACACTTCCATGTATGCCTTGCGACCATCTTTGTTCCGGGCAAGCTCAGACACCAGCAAGGTTTCAGCAACCTCAGATAATGAGTCGATGCAAATCCACTTATACTTCTGGCTCTCTTCTGAATTTTTTAGGTAGTCATAAACCTTATCCACATCATCAAAGCTATCAATTGTGACTGCATCAACTGACACGTCAGCAAGTGAAAGCAGGCCAGATTCTGCACTGATAATCAGAGCCGGTTCATTGCATGTGCGAATTGCAAATGTCTTGCCTGACCCTGCTAGGCCATAGCCTAACAGCTTTATGCCTGAGTTTGCATTTGCGTTTTTTGTGTTTGTAAATTTCATTTCTCACCTCCTATAATAATGCGACCTACGCCCCAGGATTTTTTCAGCACCCTCAATTTTTCTTAACTGCTTAGCAAAGCCTTCGTCCTTGCCTTCTTCTTTCAGCGTTTGAGCAACGCTTCTGCACCCGGAAAGAGCCCAGTCTTTTATTTGTTTTAGGCTCACCTGCCCTTTTTCGTGCTGGCTCCATATCCATCCCGGAACATACGCTCCCTCAAACTCCTTCCCCTCCAGACGCCTCTCTGCCATAGAGTCTACTCCTCTAAAAAACCTATCTCGGTCCGTGCAGGAGCCGCGAAGCTTTTTTTCGCCCACCCAAAAATCAACGCGCTTTATGGTCAATGGGTACTCGTCATTCATGAACGCCCACCAAGCCTTCTCCCATAGCTCCAAAAGATTGTCAGAACCATGATGCTCGGCAGGGCCACGGTGCTTTTCAATTACTAACTTGAATTGCTTCATGGCTGACTCTCCGGCACAGCTTCTCCCCAAACCAGCTTGGGTGTTGCAATTGCTGCCACCTCTTGCTCCATGATAACCACGCCATCGACTACAACCTTGGCCATAAACACTATCTTTACTTCTGGTTCCTTCATTGCGGCCTCGTCTCCAATAGTTCATTCTCTAGCCGAACCAGCATAGAGGCGACCGTTGCCGCATCGACCTCTAGCTGCTCTGCTTTCTCTCTGAGTTTTTGAATCATGCCTTCAAGGGCCATGTGTTCTTCCCTTGTCATTAGTGCTTGCCCGTCCCGTCATAGAACTGATGACAGGGCTCATAAGGTGGCTCGCTGACAGGGCCATCACGCTCAGGGGAGCCTGATGGATTGTCCTCGTGATAATCACCAAGGTCTCCCATTTGTATCCACTCATCAATAAGGTCCACCAGGGCTTGCCCGGCTTTGCGCTTTGAGGCATCGCTGCCTGGGCTACCTGTCTTCCCTGGAATGAATGGCACAAGAACATGCTCAATGGCCTCAGTAACCTCGTCCTGCTTTTTATCAAAAATCCATTCCCAGAAGTCTTCTGCCTTATCGACAAGTCTCCACTGGTCCCAGTCATCCTGGTCAGGCTCTGGCAATTCGATTTCATCAGGTGGGTCTAGTGATGGTTCGCCAGCCATTACACCACCTCCTCAATCTTAACCGCACCTTTGGCAGGCTTGGTTGTGATGGCAGACAAGGCCAGCTGGAAAAGCTCAGGATTGTCTACAGCCAGCTTCTTAAGCTTGCGGGTGTCAACATCAAGCTTGGTGCGAATAGGGGCCTCACCGTTGAACTGGCCAGCAATCGAGCGCCACACCTTTTCGTCCAGCTTGCGGGTGAGCTTACCGGTGGTAGTCACCTTAAAGAAGTTACCATTGGTTGTAGTGCTGCCTTCCTCTTTGATTCCGGCTGCTTCAATGATTAGGTTTTCAATCTGCACTCGCTTGTCACGGGCAGACGCCTCTAGCTCTTTGGCCTTCTTAAGCTCAAAGGCCAGCAAATCAATTGGCTGGGGTTTTTTGTCTTCTAATTTCATAATCACCTCTCCTAAAAAAAATAGCTTATTCCCATTTGTACCTTTTGTTGCTTTGTCTGTCAACAATTATTTTATTTATATTTGTTTTTTAAGTTGCGGGCACGTACATTAATAGGTAATAATAGGGGGAGACCATTAAACAACAAGGAGATGGGTCATGTCAAAGGTAATTGGGCTGAGATTGAATGAAAACATTTTAGAGCTTGCAGAGTCACTGCGGGCAACAGTAGGGAAAGATATTGAGCGCTTCCCTGCTGGCACACCGTCCAGAGCACAGGTGATTCGAGAGGCTTTGATTCGGGGATTGAAGTCGATTGAATCTGAGAAATAAGACTATCAATAAAATTTAAATTCAATAATCGGAGGGTGAAGAATGTCTGAACTGGGGGAAGCTGCTCGTTCAATGTGGGATAATGGCTTGCGGATAATACCGCTGCAACCGAAAGGAAAAAAGCCTTTGGTGGCTTGGAAGGAATACCAAGAGAGGGAACCGACAGAAGAAGAGATAGAGGGCTGGTGGGATAAGTGGCCCAATGCAAATATTGGTGTTGTGACTGGTATCAACTGTATCGTGGTAGATGCTGATACTAACGATACGATTCGTTGGATAGGTGACAACCTACCGCCTACACCATGGAAGGTTAAGACTGCCCGTGGTGCTCATTTCTATTATGGAATCAATGGAGTGGTGCCTAACTCTGTAAATGAAAAGGGCAAGGTAGATATAAGAGGACGCGGTGGCTATGTAGTAGCGCCGCCAAGTGTACACCCAAGTGGCAAGCTATACGAATGGAAGATTGATAGCGGCTGCATGATTACCATGGCAGATGAGTTGCCTACTCTGCCACAAGAGAATCTGAATACTATCTATTCTTATAATGGGACTGACTCTTCTGGTGAGTACATCTTTGATGTTGACCAAGTAAAAGAGCCACATGACGGTAGCCCTGTGGATGAAGGTGGCCGTAATAACGCTATGGCCAGCATGGTGGGACAGTTTGTTGCCAAGGGTGATGATATTCTATCGGTGGTTAAGCAGGCTAACGAATGGAATAATCAGAATGATAACCCTCTTATGCAAACAGAGGTGGATGCAACAGTTGCAAGTATTCTTAAATCCCATATTGAGAACAACCCAAGTGAAGCTATCCCGGTTGCTATTGAAGAAATAGCTATCCCTGAGTTTGATATTCCCGATACGGATTTAGACGAGCGGGTGTTCCCTAGTAAGTTTTTAAATGTGCCCGGTGCCCTTGGTGCTGTCTGCCATTTTATCAATAGCACGGCCATTTATCCTCAGCCTATCTTGGCCCTGGCCGCTGCTCTTCCTGTTTTGGGTACGCTCTATGGCAGATACTACCGCTCTAAGACTGACCTTAGAACCAATATCTATACGGTAGGCATCGGCTACTCAGGCTCCGGCAAGGAACATCCTATGCACTGCGCTGACCAGTTGTATACCGATATCGGGCAAGAGGACAGAATAGGTACAGGCAGAATGTCGTCTGCTCAGGGCCTGCTCAAACATGTGCAAAAGAACCCGGCCACAATGATATCAATCGATGAGTTTGGTTTATTCTTGAAGTCTGTGACAGATGGAAAGGCTGCCACATATCGCAAGGATATCATGACGACCCTTATGGAATTATTCGGACGGTCCAAGGGAATGTTTCGAGGCATGCAATATGCTGATACCGATGGCAATCGTCCGCGTATCGATATCTACCAGCCATGTGTATCGGTCTATGGTACAACAACCCCAAGCCACTTCTATGAAAGCTTGAAGTCAACTCAGGTTATGGATGGATTTTTAAACCGGCTTATCATTTTTGATATCGGTGGTCATATGCCAGACATGAATATCCCAGATGATTTAACTCCGCCGCCTGGACTCCTAAAATATTTTGAGCAGGTCACAGAATATATCAGAACCAAACAAGGCGTTACGGTATCGAGCGGCTCAAAAGAGGTAGAGCTTCACACCTTAGATATCGACGATGACGCGCAAGAATATCTCACGGCCTATGCTAAACGCATGCGTACCAAAATGGTAGACAGCCGCAAAACAGGAATGGACCCTATGTGGAGCCGCGCTTATGAGCATGCGGTTAAGCTGGCAATGGTTCGCTCTATCGGTTTGGATTATCGCCAGCCTAAGATATCGTTGGAGGATATCACTTGGGGTTGCGAGTTGATTGAATATCTTATCAACGTTAGTGTTGCGGACGTTGTAGAGCGTGTTGCAGATACGGACTACGAAAGAAAACTTAAAACCGTTCTACATCATATCCCTAAGAGAGGAATCAAGGCCAGCGACTTGACTCGTAAGACGCAAGCAATCAATCGTGACGAGAGAAACAAAATAATCAAGGACTTGATTGACTCACGCCGCATAGAACAGAAACAAGTGCGCCCCAAGAAAGGACGGCCTTCAGTTGTCTATACCAGAATCAAATAAAGAACCGGTAAGAAGTGAGGCATGGGAACAAACAAGGCTTGCCGCCTATCTCAACTCCAAGGGCTATCATTGGTTTCATGTTCCAAATGGGGAGCATAGGCACAAGGCGGTAGCCAGTAGGCTGAAATCTTTTGGTGTGTCGCCTGGGGTGCCGGATTGTATTTTGGTGGGGCAACCCATGATAGCTATCGAACTCAAACGAACCAAGGGCGGGACAATATCTAAGAGTCAGAAGGCATGGCAAGCAATCCTAGAAGACAATGGTTGGGTTTATTTTGTGGCCAGGGGAAGTCAAGCGGCTATTGATTGGTTGGAGAATAGATAAAAAAATAGGGACCTTGGGTCCCTATGTTTTATTTATACCATTTTAGATTCGAGTGAGTTTTCTTAAATACACTGACGTGGTAGCCAGCTTTCATAGCTTCAAAAGCTTCTCGAACAATTGCCCTCGTTACTCTACTATCCGCCACAAACAGGCTAGCCGTTTGTCCGTCGTCATAACGCTTAGTCCAGCGAGTAGCCGCAAGATAGCCAGAGCCAATTGTTACGGACTCGCCGCGCGTGTAGTTTTCAAAAGATTTAATCATTGCCAAGGCCTCCAACCCGCTGTGACGTCCCAGCCATCGTTGTTATCAATGGCGCAACGTTCACACATTGCGTCACCTTGTGGCTCATTGTCTTCGTCCAGACAATCGAAAGTATGAGCCGGGAGTTTTTTTGGTTCTATTCGTTTCTTAATGTTTTTCATTTTATGCCCCTAATCAATCAGTTAAGTAAACGTTAAATTTTCCGCTAAATAAATCACGCTCAATAAAATAATCTCCAAGGCGTGGTTTTTTTTGTTTGGAGATAAAGGTTTCGGCTTCGCTTTGAGTTAAAAAAGTTTTAATAAGGTTCATTTCATGCCCCCACATAAGCGCCCATAGCGCGCCCTGAATTGTTTAGAATCATGTTAGATAGTGCGCCACGTCGAATCAACCCAGCAACACGGGACGAGTCCCCGTTGCCATGCCTGATATTAATGACGGATGATTTATTTGAGGCGCCGTCACATAGTCCGCAGTCACCACAGCCTATGCGCTTGCCTTTGAGATTCTCATAATATTTAGAGCCCGGACACAATAACATCCCATCGGGTGTGGTGTTGCCGATATCCTCTGCAGCCGGAGACCAAAAGCCACGCCAGCCCATAGACTCAGCCTCCCTTACATCTGCCAGCGAATAGCACGACGCCATATGGCTATCGCGCAAATCTTGACGGGTCCGCCAGTTTTCGACATAGGCAAGCGAGCGCATGCCAAGTGATTCAAAGTCATTAATCAATCGAGTCGATATATGCTGAGGAAGTGCACCCGTGCTACCTACAATCATAAGCCTAAACTTATCACCCACACCATAGCCCAATAAGCTGGCCAGTTTTTTTGGTGATAGCTTCCAACCATTGCGTCCACCAAAACCATTGACACCCAAAATCATTGAGACGGGTTCCGTCACAGACTGCGCGTTAAATTGAGCGTAACACTTAAGCGTGCCCTTGTGCTCACATGCATCGTCACACGCGCTATCGATTGCGCCTGACTTCATAGATTCAAGATAGACTTTTGAGCGCTGAATAGGTGTTGCGCTCGGTCTTGCCAATTCATCTTTCTTGATAGCGTTGATTGTTTCGAGCGGTATCACTGCCAGCGCTAACACTTTGGAGCGCTTGCCCTTAACTTTCTTATTGCCGGATGTTTTAGATATAAGCGCTATTGGCTCGCTATTGAGCGCACTACGGCCTTGCCATATGAGATGGTTCATTTGTTCACCCTCTGAAAAATGGGGCCATTGTTGGCCCCGTTAAGTTTTAGCCGTGCGTGTTTTCCATCCTACACGCGAAATACTCCTGAACATTTTCCTTATAGATAGCTTTCGCACGTCTCAGTGATTTCGTAGACTTTTTGAGCCTGCCGCCCGTCCAACCCACAACGTGGTAGATGTCGCCGGAAACAACCAACTTCATCCGGTCGCCTTGAGGGGTTTCGATTTCTTTTAAAGTTTTTTTGCTCATGTTGTTCACCCTTTTAGAAATGTTTTTAGCTTAGAAACAAAGAATAATAATCAGAAAATAATACCCGGCCAATAGGCAGATGATTGCGTCTAGTATTGTTTTAATCATCGTCCCATATCCCGTCCAGAATTTCCTTCTGGTCAATTATTGACTCCAGCAAATTAACAATTCCGTCAATTGTCTCGCTATTGCTTTCTTCTCTTAACTCAAGAATCTCATTTTTTTGAGATATAAGGAGTTTTAGGTCGATAGATAATTCAAACATTATAACGTCACCCCATCAATCCTGATTTCAGTACAGCCAGCGTTAGGCGTACCAAAACCGTCTAGCGGTTCAAAGCCGTCGAATTCTCCGTAAATCATCCCCTCGTAGTAGCACTCCCCGTCATCGTCATACATTGAGAACCGGGCGGGGTTGCTCTTGATTGTTGGGTCCAGGTTGCGCGGTCCTTCCGTACCTTCTGCCCCCGTGTCTATTCGGTCTTTGGTTATTTTCCAGCGGTATGGTTTTGACATTCTAAAATTCTCCTAATCTATGTAGACAATTTTGTTTGGGTTCAATTGAATAGAGCGTCCGATGTCTTCCGAATCCGTACAGCAAATAGAATCCGGTCCCCAAGAATCAGCACGATTGAAATGTTCGCGAATGAATTCGGTTTTGGCATAGGATTGTGTCTAGTGTTGTTTTAATCATTGCCGGCCTCTACCGAAAATGAGTCCAGTTCTTTCAAGCTGTAGACAATCACGTCCCCATCAAACCAAGATTCCCAAATACCAAAATCGGGGTTGCACGCACAGATAGCGGCTTCAATGGCGCATAGTTCTTTGTGTCGGGTTAAGCGGTCTTCAGATAGCTTGTGGTTGATTCTGATGGTGTTTTTCATAGCTTCAACGCCTTTCTAAGGTTGGTTCTAGCGGTTTCAATGATGTTTTTATGCGTAAAGTTTGACATACTTTTTCTCCCTCAATTGGTTATGTGTTCATTATATAGGATGTTAACAAATAGTCAAGAGTTTTGTTATGTTAAACGTACGTTTCTTGTTAACACATTGAAATCATTAGGGAATTTATTTAATACTTTACTTATGACTTTAAGCAAATGCCTTAAATGAGCTTGTAAGTAGCTAGAATTGTTAAAGAAATTTACTTCCTTCATTGTGTGAGTTGTTTCTATGGAAAGAGGGAGAAATAGAGAAATAGAGAAAACAAGGAAAACAGGGAAAACAAGGTAATTTGTTAACAGTGAAGGTAGGTAATTAGTGTACTATATATATATTAAAAGGATGTATATACTATACAACCTTAACCCCACCTAACTACCTGATTTCATTGAGCTTTTTACCCCGACTTACGCCTTTTCAACTTCAATTTAAGTGCTGAAGTAAGTCACTTTTCTTCAATGTTTTCAAGGGTTTACGCCGATTTGAAAGAATGCATTTACTTCACGTGGTTCTAATTTTCAATACCAATACAGGGTAAAATGGGGTTGAAAGTGCCAACTGTTAACCCTTGGCAAGGGCTAAACATGCCCTGAGAGACGCGAGGTTCGATTCTAAGCTGTTTAATAGTGTACTTGACGTTTGGGTATGGATTCGAGATTTGAAGGGCTTAGAAGCCCCGTCTACTGGACTCAAAAACCGGTATTAAAAAATAGGACCAATCTGCAATGCATTGTGTCAAGGGTGTGTTGTCGCAATATGCAACAATTCGCACATTGAGACGTTGTCGCATTATGAACATTCTCGTTATGAAACAATGTACCAAAATGAGACAAATCCCATAACGAGAAAATGTCGCAATTTGAGAATTCTCGTTGTGCGAATTCGCAACTTGGGAATGTCTCATTCTTCAACAATGTCGCAACATGAGAATGTCGCAAATCGCAACAGAGGGGGGCACCTATCCCCGGACGGGGCACCGGGTACTTACATTAAACACCACCATCTCGACTCCTCCACACCTCTAATTACCATTTCGACAATTAAAATTTTTATTCCCAGATTTCCAATTCCCGTTGACTAATTCCCAGTTACCCAATATTTTGTTCTCATGTCACGCTCCAATAATAATGGGACGACCTCGTCACGCTCACCAGGAAGACCCATAGAGGAACTAATCTCCAAGGAAAATGTAGAGATGATTCGCCAAGCTTATCTCACCAACACCCTTCCGTCATTGCAGCTCCTGGCCCGCACACTTGGCATTTCACGCTCCATGGTTGGCAAAATCATTCACAACAAAGCGCATTACTCCCATGGCTATGAGTATTCATTGGCCAGACTCAAAGAGCTGCGGGTTCGTTTTCTGGAAAGATTAACGTCTAATGTCTGATTGGGCAAACGACCTGCTTGATGAAGAGGTTGCCGCTGGGGAGCCAGAGCATGAGGTGGTGGAAACAGCCTCTCTTGCCGAGGTGCGGCATAAGTTGATGTCGCTCTTGGCCATGGGGCTAGAAGGTGCAATCTTTACTGCCGAGGCTCGGGACATGGAGCCCAATGATATTAAGGTGGTGGGTGACCTAGTTAGGGCGCTGAAAACGATTGATGATATGCAAAAGGATGATGCACTGAGTCAGTTGTCTGATGAAGAGCTGGAGAAGCTGGCGCGTGAGACCTTGGAAGCATCTAAATGATTGACCTGATTACCAACCTTGGCCCGCTTCTTTGGTGTGGCAGATGATAGATATACGTCTGGCGAATGATGAGGACACGAACTTCATACTCTCTTCATGGACGAGAGCGTATGCTGGCCTGAACAGGGAAGTTCC
>Ga0209349_1000907_pt1 | contig 14891 bp, 17 predicted proteins | sample ETNvirnome_2_130_FD_184067 | JGI IMG/M metagenome (GOLD analysis project Ga0209349, IMG submission 184067) | Marine viral communities from the Pacific Ocean - ETNP_2_130 (SPAdes) (version 2) | ecosystem: Environmental > Aquatic > Marine > Oceanic | place: Pacific Ocean | collected 2013-06-22
TACTATTGTAGCAGCCATTATGTTAATGTCCCATCGTTATCACCATGTGAATCTGAACCATCTACATCCAAAGCCCAATATGAGACTAAGTTCGTTTTCTCTGATGCAATCAATTCTGAATAAGTCTTTTCCATTATACTCTGGATTTGTGCTTGGGTGAGGACTGCTGACCAAATACCTACTTGACAGATGTTGCCATCCCAATACCTTGAATCGGCAGTAGGCATTTTACCAATTTGAAAATCACCTGCTGCCATAAATACTGTAGTTGCATTGTCATCATCTCTAACTCCATTAATATATATCCTACCATCTCCTGCATCTGTACCTGCTACACTTAGAGCAATATGGTACCACTTGTCTACAACTAAAGCAGTTTGAGTTTGAAGATTATTCCCAGCACTACCTTGTCCTTGATATGTTAATATTCCTGCTGAACCATCATCTAATGCAAAAAAAGAATTACCTTGACAGGCTATATTTCTTATTGAAGTTGCAATTGTATCGGTCTTAATCCACGCAGTTAGAGTAAAAGCCCCTGTAATATCTATATCTCCACCACAATCTATATATTCAGAACTCCCATCAAACAAAGCACTCCCAGCACCAATCGCATCTGCTTGTACTGTAGGAGCATTGTCTATACCTCTTGGGATTACTGGAGTATTTCCACCATATAAGGTTGCTGCTCCATATGCTGCTACTGTAGCTCCCGATATTGTACCTTCATTAGAACCTTTTGAATCAACTGCTTTTGTAGCATCTCCACTCTTGCTTTCTTCTAAAGCCCACCAGCTCACAAGTCCAGATGCAAGTCTGCCACTTACTTCTGCATATGTCTTATACATCACATTCTGTACTTCTGTGGCTGTTAAGACACGATTCCAGATAGCTACATTCTTCATATTCCCCACCATAGGGTATTCGTCATCTGATTCAATACCAATTCTAAGATTCTGGTCACTATCAACCAGAGCTGATGCTATAGATGAGGTATCAGTCCCATCTGAACTACCATCTATAAAGACTTCCAATTTAGTTGATGTTGTATATTGAGCAACTAAATGATGCCAATCCCCATCATTAACAGCACTTGATGACTCAGCTTCTCCAGATGCTGCATTGAATCTGAATTTTCCAGTAGTCGGTCTAATCGAAAGATAAAAAGAATCGTCAGTTCCACTCCCATATTTTGTTATAAACCTCTGTCGGGCTGAACTTGATGATTTTACCCAAGCTGAAATTGTCATATTTCCAGTAATCCGCAAAGAAGCATTGTTACCACAATCTATATAATCATTAGCACCATCAAAACTGGTAGAACCTGTGCCTACGAATTGAGTGCCTTTTGTAGTATCAGCACCTCTGTAAGGCATATAGAGTTTAAGACCGTCTTTAACATACTGCCTACCAGACATACCTCCCTTAACTAAAGAGGTGCCTAATCCTATCATTTAGAAACTGCCTTGGTATGCTATAATTGTTCCGCTTGCTAATGTAAATGCAGTCCATTGACCGTAAATAGTCATTCCAGCAGGAAAAGAATTTGATGAATCTATTGCATCTCCATTACCTGATGCTGTACCAATAAATTGGTCTGAATTTGGTGTTAGTGTTGTAAAAGTAGAGTCATCAACAAATTGTATTGCTACAATCTGCTTACTTGATACTGCTGTAGTACTATCCTCAAAGATTGCACCAACCTGTCCAAGTCCTATATTACCTGCTTCTACTACTGAATATTTTTGTGCTCCGCCTGCCATTTTTTTTCTCCTTTGTTATGATGCCTTACCGAGCTTGACAATTCTCATGGGCATCTTGGTTATTATTTATGTTCTTAGTAAATCGAATCCCTGAGCTCTATATGTACCCAGCTTCTTAGCTGATTGGTGCTTCTCAGTTATCCTTCTAAATTCTCTCATGAAATATTCTTTCATCTCTATATTACCTGCATCCTCTGCATATTTGGCCTTTACATAGTATACAAGACCATTTGCCAGATATCTTGGTATATCTAATTCATCACTCTCATCATTAAGTACATTTACATCTGTAAGTATGTATGAAAAATCTCTGTAAGCTTTATACAAATTAACAGTAGACATTCCACTATCAGCAGTAAAATTAGCTGATAACGAATACTCCTCATCCAGGTTAGCATTCTGTGTATTGTATGATACTACATATCTTGTATCAACTATTAATTTACTACTAGTATCAGTAATACTAGTCTCTACACTAGATATTTTATGTAATCCATGATCCTGTGTTTGTAAATCTGCCCCAGATATCCATACATAATCTCCAGCACTAAAATGATCTGCAAGATGAACATCAGTACTGCCTCCACCATCAAATATTTCCTCATCTGCATTAAAATCTAAATCTGCATCTTCCCAATAAGGAAGAACTTCATTTACTTTTGTATAAGTTATAAGTTGACCATCAGTGCCTGCTGTTTGTACTCTATGCAAACCATTCCATCTTTCACTGCCCCTAACTACTATATAATCTAAAGACTGCCCTCCAGTATCTCCTGAACTCCCTGATATGACTGCATTCTCAGGAGATGTATACCAATTTGTAACTCCAGCATCATAACTTCTTAAAAAGGTAAGATAGCCTCCTATAACTGTCCACCCATTAATAAAAAACTTATTACCTGTCCCAATATTAAGACCCCCAATTGTATAATTAGCACCAAGTGTATACTGAGGACTATACACATATTGCAACTCTAGACCATCTGTAATACTCTCTTTAGGACTTTTCCATAATAAAGCACCTTGAGCACCAAGATCATTCAATCCTGGTTGTGAGAGTGTCTGGCCACCTGAGAATGTCCAATCCTTCTGGACAATGGCAACCTTATTACCTTTTATATAGTATGCATATTCTTTACTAGTTGCCATCTGCATCCTTTCTCATAGGTTCACCTATCATTCTTGGTATTGATCTATACTCATCATCAGCATTAAGCTGATTCTTACACCTGATATCCAATACCTTTATCATATCATTAGGGAATTTATAAAATCTTTGATCTTTAACTATATTAATTCTTTCTGTAGTAACATGAGTCTCAGATATCATATTCAATTCTTCAAGACCATCCTTGATATAAGCTATAGCTCTACCAGTATCTATTACCCCAGCCCTTTCCATTACTTCTTGTACTTTCATCTTCTAGATCTCCTTTGTGGCTGTTGTGGCTGTTGTTGCTGTTGAGGTGGTGCCATCAAAGCAAACGCTCTTTCATACTGTTGAGATAATATTTGATGCCTACCCTGCATCCACGTATAATCTGTATTATTTCCCTGTAATTGTGCCTGATATGCTTGAACATAAGCTGTGATCTTCTGAATCTGTGCAGTAGCTAATTCTGTATCTTCCTCACCTTCTATAAGATGTCCTATGGAACTCCACCATTGATCAACATCATCTTGACTTGTAAGTACATCAATAGTATTATCAGTATCAAGGGGAGAAACATCTGTTAATTCAACAGGAGCTGATGTACTATCTCCAGATATTGTAGGTATTGATTTAGCAGATATTGCATTCTCAAGAGATTTTATACTTGCATATAAAACTACAAGATAAACTTTATCATCTGGAAACCATTTTATACCTGTACTGGCATAATCTAATGAAGTTCCATCTGATTCTTCGGGAGAATAATTAACATATAAAACTTTAAATGTATCATTTCCAGCACCTGTCGGAGCAGGATAAACATGTACATTTCTATTTTGAGATACCATATATACTGGATTATACTTAGATGCATAATGTAAACTTTCAACATCTGTCACTCTATATTCCAAAGCCATAGATGATTTCTTGCATGGATACCATTGGTTATTAGTTCCACTCTCCCTCACAACTGAAACTATTTTACTTGAACCAGGATTAAAACCATTACTTGTTTGCTCTGAACTTTGTCTTGTAAAATTCTCTATATCCTGAGGTCTATATTTTATAACCCTATTAGTAACATCAATAACTCCATCATTCAAGAATTGAGTTAATTGAGCTTCAGTAGGATTAGTTCCACTACTTGATATAGTAAGACCTGTTAATCCCATTGTTTGTGCTTGAAATGTTGCCATATTATTCCTTTAAGAAAGAGAAGGCTACCTGTACAGTAGAAAGGAAGCAAAAACCATATTAAGCAACCTTCTCAATTCCATTTTATCATGTTATCCTGTTAACTCACAAATTCAGGATTATGCATTACTACTTGGTCTTCCACCTTCAAACAAGACGTAATCAACAGTAACATCAGTTGGAATGTCTGCATCATCAGCACTATTTCCACCAATAAATGGTATTAGTAGTGATGTTGTTGCGACAGCTGTAGTAACTGTTTTTACTAATGTTCCATCTAGATAGAATCGTGCATCTCCATCTGAATCAACTTCAATACGTAAAGTAACATACGTATCAGCAGATGGACCAGCTGAATGTGCAGCTTCAGCAGCAGAACCAGCAATAGTACCAGCATTTTCACTGCAGAATTGAAACTTAGTTGGAGCCGTAGCATCAGTATCAAATGCCCAACATACTGCATTTGTTAATGATAAGCCACCATCTGCAATCGTTCCACTATTCACCTTATAAAGGTTACGTTCTGTACCTTCAGCAAGTGTATCAGAAAGACCGAAACACCAAGATGTTCCAGTAATCTGGTCAAATGAAACTCTAGTTTCAAATACAGTCCCACCAAGACTTACTAAAGCACCTTTAGCTAATAGTATAAGACTCATTACACTGCCATCATTAGAGCCACCAGCACCACCAGAACCCATTAAAACTGCTCCTTCAGGAGCTGTTGAAGCTGCTGCAGCTGTAGCATCACCATCAGAGCCAGCAAATACTATCCAGTTATCAGTTGCATCTAAAGCAGCGGCATGAAAATCATCAAAGATTTGAAATCTTGAAGATTTATCAATTACCATACTTTTAGCACCAGAACTACTTGCTCCATCTAACAATGAAATTGATGAGCCAGGCCCATACCAACTTCCAGCAGATGAACTAGTGAATTGCCAAACTAACATATTAGTATCACTTGGATCTATTGTAAGTAAGAGATTATCACTACTGTCTTTAATTAATAAAGAAACACTACTGCTTGAATTATTAATTAATACTTTCTGTCCACTTTTCAACCCATCTTGTAAACCAAGATAATTTGACTGATGTCCAGCAGCAGCAATTAAACCTCTAGCATGCACCCTATCAGTTATGCTCAACCCATTCACAGTAACAGCAACTTTACCATCACTTGTTGGCGTTAATGACTGGTATACAGCATCGTCAGGATGTATAGCAGGCTTATCAACATGATCTAGTATTGAACCTTGATTAATAGCCATTATTCATACCTCCTTATGCTCTAGTAGCAGTTTCAACAACCCACATACCAGCAGTTAGTGTATCAGAACTAGTAACAAGATAATGATTTCCATCACATACTAAACTAACATGATCACCACCACCAGCTACACCTCCACTAGAGTCCATTCTTAAACCATCATTTGCTACACCACTATCATGAACTGTTCCACCATCATGCAAAGCACCATAAATAAATTCAGCAGTACTATCTGTGAATATCAATACATCTTTAGTTGCTTCAGCATCACTAGCAATATCAAGATGAAAATGAAACTCAGCACCTTTACTAATATAAGCAGAAGGCAACCTAAATGTAGCTGTATTAGCAGATATATTTATGATATATCTATTTCCAGCATCTGCATTTGTTAAAACTACAGTTTCACCATCAGCTATTGCCGTACCATCGGAAGCAGGAGTAATATGAATTATCTTACCAGTTGAGTTATCAATTTGTCCATCCAGTTTATTTTGTCCATATAAAGGATTCGCCATGATCTACCTCCTTATGTCCAGATAGCATGGGATTCGGCCATTGACCATTCCATGCCAGCTTCAGTTAAGATTTGATCTACCCTACGATCGACCCCAGAGTTCTCTAAAGTTTGAACTCCCACGTAGACTGAAGTATCACGATTGATGCCATTACCAACTAAAGGTCTGTAAGCACAGTTCTTCATGTTGATACCTAGCATTTTAACATTTGTACCATCAAGGTGGATGTTGCGAGCTACATTCATATCACCATATACGGTTGAGATTGTAGTTATATCAACACCAAATACCTTCTTTCTACCACTAATAGACAGATCAGCACGAAGTTGAGAAGATACTTCAAGATTATTCTTAAAGTAACCACCAAGTTTATGCAGCCAGTTATATACTTCTGTTGAACAGAAGAATAATGTTGCTGAACTATTATTGTAGCGAGGATCCATGTAGTTTGACAGATCATCAAGAAAATCATCTTGAGTTTTGGTTGCTACTGCAAGGCTAAAAATATTACCATAATTAGTAATATAATCAACTGCACCTTGAGTATATTGAATGCTACTAGCATCCGAATACTGAGATCCAAACAATAGTGATGTTTCAATATCCCATTTATGCTCAACCAGCTTTTCTTTCCAAACACGTGCCCACTCATTTGATTCAAACTTCAATACCGTAGCTCTGGCCGTATTGGTCATTGCCATTGAAGTCTTCCAAATCTGAGTAAGTCCATGATTCGCAGAGTAAGGCTGATCTACCCAAGTCTCTGGAAAACCAGATCCTTCAGCATGAGCCGTACCAACTACATATGTTCTTGCTCGCTCAAGTGTAGAAGATATACTTTGATCTGCTACCACTTCATCATCTGAAGCAGCACCAGGACTAAAGTTATCTCCCCACCAACCAGCAAAACCTACATAACTAGTATTTGGAACCTTAACAACTGTAGCTGTTACAACAGTAGGATACTTACTATCTACAGCAGTACCTGAATAACTATCCTTATCCACATCTGTGATCCTAGCCAAAAGATAACTAGCACCCCAAGAAGTCGCAGCTGTTGCTGCATCTGTCATCATAGGGACTTTAATTACCTGACCAGGAAGGAAAAACTGTGGCGTTGTTCCTGAAGCACCTGCATCAGCTGCTTTATTTGTTGTATTGCCAAAAACATTCTGTATGTTACCAGTATTTAAGTAATCGCCAGCCATCAATAACTTGATCTGCTCACCAGCTCCTACATTAGTTCCTGTATCGCCATTTGTTCCAGTCAATGTAGCATCATTCACAACATTGGCACCAGCTCCTGTAACATGGCCCATCACATAGGCATACCTTTTATGAAACGAAGAACGCTTCTCAGAAAACTTAAACTGAGGATCGTCTGTCGCTTTTTTTGCCACCTTGCTTACGAACCTAAAGAACGGATCTTGAGGGATTGAAAGCTCAGATACTCGGCTACCAAAGTTATACTTTCTACGTATATCTCCAGTAGCTAAATCAGTACTAGTACCTGGGCCACGCCCATCAAAGTCCGTTACAGAAAGATTCGGATTCGGTGTAATGACCGATAAAAAATCAGACATATCGAACTCCTTATTTTAAGCTCAGATAGATCTGGCCAAGCGTGGCCTATTTATGTTTAAATCTACCCGAACAGGTTGTCTAAATCACCATCCAAGCCTAAGATTCCATCAAACAACGCATTGTCTGGGGACTCTTCTTTGGCTTGGCTGTTTGCTCCACTAGCGGAAGTTGGTATATTCCTGACATTTCTCATCTGGCCCAACATATCATTCTTTGCAGAGGTGACAACATTAGCATTTGCCTGATCACGATTCAAGAGATAGTCAATGTCTTCAAGGGTAAGCACATGTTTTTGTGCTTTTTCTTTAAAGGTATCAAACTGATCATCAGTCATACCTTTCTTTTTCCTGAAGTCATTTTCCATCGCACTTCGTGCTGCCTGTTGCTGCACTTTTGCAGCATTGATTTTTTCAGTCTGTACTAACTGTCCTACTCTACGCTGAACAACTTTATCTACCTGAGCATTCAAGACCTTTGCTGAATCAGAATCAGGATCTGTCGTTGCTTCATTTGCATCAAAGACAAAATCCTCATCCAGTTTCAACTCTTCCTGCACACTCTTAGGAGTATTACCTCCATTGACCAGATATTCACGAACATGTTCAACTAATCCACTATCGTTTTTCATTGCTTCAAGAACAGGTACAAAAGGTTCTACCTCTTTATACTTGTCTCTCAGCTTAACGGCTTCACGACTACTATCTTTGTAGCGTTTCTTATATGGGTTACCGTCATCATCCCATCCCACGTTATTGGAGCCAACAGCTTCTTGCTGGGTTACCTCTGGGGTGCCAGCTTCCTGTCGGGTTGCCTCAGTGTTATCTTCGGCTATCATGCCATTTACATTTTCTTCCATAGCTTCAAAAAAGCTATCAGAGGAGCCAAAAACTTCATCCTGAGCTGCTTGCTCAGAAATTTCAACTTCTGGGTTACCTACTGTTTCTTCCATTCTATACTCCTATACATTAGTTAAGATTATTCTTTCTTCTTACTATTCTGCAAATCTTTTCGTGCAAACTGTAATTCTCTTGATAAATCTTTCTTTGCAGTACTTACTTCTCTAGATAAATCCTTCCTTGTAGTATCTGCCTGATTTGTCATTACATTCTGCAAGAGTTTCTGTTTTGCCTCTGTCGAACGATAAGAATCTTTTAGATCACCTTTAACTTCTTCCTTCTTTTTAGTAATTTCCATTTCAGCCTGCATAACTTTGCCTTTGATTCCAGCCTGTACCAACTGTCTCTCAAGAGTTTCAATAGTACCATCTTTATCTTTCATAGCTTCCTGCAAGCCTTGTAACTGACCTTGTAATTGAGCATATAGACTCTTTCTCTTTGCTATTTGCTCTTTATTACGTACATCAGTTTCAGCAAGTACTGCAATATCATCTATGACACCAAACTGTAGAAGTTCCTTCAATTCAGCAAGATATGCCCACCTGTTTACTGGAAGTGTAGAACCAGCAACTATTCTTACATCAAATTTAGCAGCAGCATAATCCATAGATTTACCTATAGCTTGTCCCATATCATTATAGATTGGAATATTAAGTTCCTGCTCACGCTGTTCCTGAATAGCTGATGGCTGTATGATCCTAAATCTTTTGTTTGCACTATAGACAGATTGAGATACTTGCATAATTACTTTACCTAATTGTCTTAATGCTGGTTCAATGGAATGTTTCATCCATTGCTTAATTCTTCTTGTTCCATATTCATCCAATGCAAGCATCCCCCTGAATGTCTCATGCTGTTGCTGAGTATCTCCCTGCATTGAAGAATATATACCTGCTAAATATTCCATATCTGATTTTCCCTGCTGTACAACAGTAAAGAATGCATTTGATAAAGGTGCTGGCATTACTGGAGTAGGAGGAGCAGATCCTGGTCTTACTGGTAAAAGTGCACCTGGAGATGAAGAATATTTCTCCCAAAGTTCTGGATCTATAGAACCTTCTTCATATAGCCATCTTAATGAAGACCCTAAAGAAGCATTATGCACCATTATCTGATGTGATTTATTTATTTCTCTCTGCTTACCTACCAAAGGAGCAACTGCAGATACTGGATATGGAGTACCAGTCCACTTATAATGAAATGGAATCACAGGATATTCTGTTATATTCTCTGGATATATAACATCATAAAGAAGTGTATCTCCTACAGTAATAGTTTGTTTAATTCTTGTTCCGTAAAACTGAACACTATCTACAACAGATTCCTGGAACTTTTTATCTTTAAGAAGAATATTATATTCCTTCTCAGATATTACCCTGTTCTCAATCTTAGATGCCTCAGCTTGTAACTGGCTCATATATTCCTGTTCTGCAGCCTGTAATTGCTGTTGCATCATCTGTTGAGCTTTCTGTAATTCAAGTTCATACCTTTCAGGTATCATCTTCCCTTGCTGAACTGCTTCTTGCATCTGTTTCTGCTGTTCCATAAGACCAACTTCCATCTCAGCAGCCATTTCTTTCATCTTTACCTGAACCTGCTGTGCAATCGCCTGTAATTGTTCCTTATTAGGAGGTATCCTGTAGAATACATTTACATAAGAAATCTTTATCTTCTCATAAAGTTCAAATAGCTCTAACGTAGGTTCATGTTCTCCAGCTGAATCAACTCCCATATCCTCTGCAGTAGAATCATCTTTAAGGAATAGCTTTTGCTCGCTATCAGATATTGATCTTTCAGATACAGACATATCTCCTTCTAAAGAAGAAGACTTCATTATCTTACGCTTATGTTTAGGGAATAGTTTTACTATATGGCTTTTAGGGAGAACTTTTCTTATTAAAATAAAAGATGCATCCCTGAACATCATATCTCTAGACTTAGGATCTACATATAAATCAAATGGATCTGGCTGCTGGAGAACAACTTCTCCCATTCCATTGTCCATATCAGGATCAACAGTCACCATTATGTAGCCCACTCCCTTACATATAGCATCATTTATTGCATTTGAATAAAGAGTGGTTCCATCTGAAAGATGCCATATATAATCAGAAAGATCTGAGAATACTGCTGCTACATCTGCATCGCTACCCTCAACTCCAATTGCCTGCCATCTTGGACTATTTGCAGTAGCATAAAAATTTAACATTTCTACTACAGGAAGTATCCTATTAATTGTAAATGTAGGCATTCCCTGTTCCTGAAGAGATGTCTTTTCATTGCTTGACAACTGCTCATCATGTGCAAACTCATACCCTTTTTGATTTACAAACTGCCATTGCTGTCTAGTCCAGTTATTAGAAAGATTATATAACTCTCTAATCTGATCAGCTTTCTTTTTTCTAGCCATTATTTACCTTCTTTATACTTATCCTTTGGATAATTGTAATAGAAATTAGGCGTTTCACTTCCATGAACCTTATCTCCATTCTTTTTAGTATGTTTCTCCCTAACTGGGTGAGGTTTTTTATTATAGGGTCATGTATGTAAGGCATCTTTAGCCATTACTTCCTCTTAATAGTTACACATTTATTCCCTACTCGTTTCTTACCTGGAGGACATTTACCATATTCCCTTTTAGTATCTCCAGTCTTTAATTCGCTTGTATCCTCTACGGATAAATCTTGTGTTGTAATTATATCAGCCATTACTCACCCATCTTATATTTATTGTCCTGCTGAAGAAAACCATTCATAATCTTGTCTTCCGCTGTGCGTCTTACTTGCTGTGGTTTAAATACTGAACCTTTAACATCTTTTGTATGTAAAACGCTATATCTTTTATTAGATGTACTCCAATCCATATCTCCTCTTTGAAACAGTTCTTTTGATTCATATATTTCAGCCTTTTCTTTTGGAGTTACATCATATGATGTTCCACCTGGCTCCAGTAATGTCTCATCTAAAAACTCTTGTCCTGTATACTTCCATCCAGAAGGATCTCCATAGTCTGCTCCAGTCATCCCTCTTCCACCCATTATAGGTTGTCCTGCAGGATATGACTGTTCAATATTTAATCTGACTCTTTCTCCATAGAATTTCTTAGCATCTTCAGTTCTTCCCCCTGCACCAGTTCTTGGGTCATAATCTCTCCATCTTTCTGGATGATATTTACCATAGAATTCAGGAGCATTTTTCTTAATATCAGCTAATATTCTTTTAGCTTGTTTAGGCGATACTTCTGGACTTTCAACATTTGATCTAGATTCTTTCCCTGCTGCTGTCTGAGCTAAAAACTTCATATACCCTCCTAGGCCTCTTCTGTCTTTTGAGAACCTGAGTTCACCCATACTATTAGCTATAGCATTATTAATATCTGTTTTTGTTGTTTTATTAGCCATATTTACTCCTTAAGCTATTACCCAATCCCTTGCTCTGGGTTTCTTTTTATACCAGTTACCTTCTTTGTCTTGCCCTGCAGCCATCGGAGGATTAGCGAATTTGACTGCATAGGCAAGAGCATCAATGGTATCATCGTGAGCCATCCTTGGCCCAAATGTTGTTATTTCTCTGTGCAGATCATACTGAGTCTTCTTCAAATGTATCTGCCCTATTGAAAATCTTTGAGCTAATATCTCTTGTATCCTGTCTCTCTTGCTCATCCTGTTGCCTGGCTTTTCTGCCTTATATCCAATAGAGAAGTCATTTCTCCTTCTCATCTCAGAATTTAACGCTTGAAATACAGGTTTACTCATGGAAGTATCTTCTACTGTAAATAAACTTGGTTTGAAACTTTTTGCATACTGAAACATATAATCTACTATACCAAGTTTATGTTCTCCTGGTATTCCCAATACTGGTATAGACTGCTTTCGTATATAATCAAGTACATAAATATTATTATCTGGAGTTACTGCTACAGCAATAAGAACTGAAAAGTCAGAATCCCTTCTGGCTGAATCTGTAGCAGGATCTACACCTACAAATACATTGCATGGCTGGAATCCCTGATTATTAGCATCTATGAATGAAAGTCCAGTATCTTCATCCAATCGGAATGATCCATCCCAGTATTTTATATGATCCCTGGTAAATATAGCATCTTCTGCACTTTGCACTTCCATCATGTATTCCTGATAGAACTTCTGTGGAGTACCTGAATCCTGATAAAATTTCTTCTTTCTCTCCATTTCTTTCATTCCAAACCAATCTGGCCATAGAGGTGTCCCATCGTCCTGCAATGCTTTATATGTTATAACATGCCAGCTAAATGGATCTCCTTTTGTCATTGCCTGCTGATATCCAACAAGAATCTTCTGTATAAATGCATCATAGTGTACTGGAGTTCCATTTATCCTTAATCTACCTGTTTTAGGTTCAAGAGCTGGAAACACAACTGCTGTAACGAGGTTAGATATTTTAGAACGACTTTCAGGTGTGATAGTGTTATTTTCATCCTCAAAGTCATCTAATACAATGAGATCATATCTTTTATGTAATTTGGCCCCACCCCTAATCCCAGAAAGATTAGACTTAGATATGAGCTTGCACCCATTTGTGAGTTCAATATCATCTTCAGTCCACTTCCTACCTTTTAGATCTCCAAAGTAATATCTTACCTTATCGTTATATTCAATATGATACTTAACATAATCAAGATTAGGGACAGAAATCTTTGAACTTGCCGCCACCCAACCATAAAATAATGGCTCTTTAGTAAAGAGAAAATCATGAAGAATACTGCACTTAGTAAGAACAGTTTTCCCATGCCCTCTTGGTAAAATAACCGCCAACTGTCTAATGCTTTGATTATCAACTGCATCTGCTACCTCATAATGAAAGAATGGAGTTTCACTTCTTAGAAAATCATCTGGAAGAAATAACTTGCCAAAAGCAATCAAGTCTTCATATGCTAACCTGAGATGTTCCTCAGCCTTACTTATATTTTGGGTATTTATATTCATTACTCCCCATCATATTTATTCTTTAGATACTTAGTAAACTTCTTTTCATCCTTGTTCATATTAATATAATCCCTTAAACTGCCACTTAATACCTGTAATCCAGTAAATAAGTAGTCAATACGTTCATTAACTCCCTTTATTTCACGGATAATATCGTGTTTACTTACAATTTTACCGTTTTTCACGCTTGAATATGCAACTTATAGCATATATATACAAATAAAATTGTGATTACTGTATTTTATCGTGGACTATGATATAAACCATCAGATTCTGGATAGTCAGTAGTATCTTCTTTCATAGCTTCTAACTCAGACTGCATGATATACTTCTCTCCATGTCTATCCTTTAGGGCTTGCAGCTTTCTATCCATAGTCCAATAATGATTCTTATAGAAGTTATTCACAGCTTCAATTGTTTCTCCACCATAGAAACCCTTTGCTTCTAAATCCTTATTTTCAGGATAATACTTTAGTAGTTTCTGTAGTATCTTAACATTCTTATTAGTCATTCCATCTTTATCCTGAGTAGCTTCATAGGCTTTATGGACTTTTTCACTATATTCTGGTGTTAACGGCATTTTACTCTCCTTCTGTAATTTCTTTAGGTCTTTCTACTTCTTCTAACTCTTTATCACTAAACCCTTTAAACTGTATACCAGTTAACTGTGTAACCCTGGCTGCAGACTTATCCTCAAGATCCAGTATATCTGATAACTTGAATAAAGCTTTCAGCTTGGTATCATCCTTCTCAGATGCATCTGCAACTGTCTTTATCCCTTCCAGGACAGACTCCTGGGTAATACCAAGTTCTTTTAGTATAGGTTCTAATTCTTTCTTCATAGCTTTCCTTATTCTAGTATGCTTGATAAGTTCCGAACTCTTAAAATTGGCATAATGCGGATCCTTAGTAGGAAATGCCTTTAAATAGGCTTCTACAGGTTGTACTCCAGCTACTATATACTGCACAAACAAAACCTCATGCTTGTTTAAGTTCTCTCTAATTGGAGTTCTAGTGTTCTGACCACTGATAGTGTATATATTCTTCCTTCTCGATGAATCCACCTTACCTGATGTCAAGTAAGTGCCAGTGCAAGTGCCTATATATTTTATAATACGGTTCTTACCCTTGGGCTTCTTCATTTGACCAGATCTTAAGACTTCCATATAGCAGCCATCGTGAGCTTCTATCCATTCACCTACACTTGCATCTTCTATATCAGTGGTTATTCTATTAACTACGTCAGGTGGAAGTTCAGAGTATTCATCATATACAGTGTGAGGTAAGCCTTTAACTTTATAATGTCTCATGTAAGCGCAAGCGGCTATTTAAGTTAGTGCTATATCCGTAGTTCCCATTTGCATTTCATGTAATAGGTCACTATCTTCAATCATATCCCTCATCTCTGCTCCATCAATGCTGTAGGTAATACCTTCCTCCTCTATCTCTTCTTCAATCTCATAGATATCATCATTCTTACTGCTATACTTGATTCTTAATGTATATGTTTTCATATATATAATCTATTAACAAGAATGGTTAAAGTGAAA
>Ga0209349_1000909_pt1 | contig 14853 bp, 4 predicted proteins | sample ETNvirnome_2_130_FD_184067 | JGI IMG/M metagenome (GOLD analysis project Ga0209349, IMG submission 184067) | Marine viral communities from the Pacific Ocean - ETNP_2_130 (SPAdes) (version 2) | ecosystem: Environmental > Aquatic > Marine > Oceanic | place: Pacific Ocean | collected 2013-06-22
TGCAAAATTATAATAGCCTCCGAAAGTGTTTCGAACTTTGTCGGATGAGTCTTTTATAAGGGCGGGGTTTATTAAAGTAAGAGTAATAGAGTCAGCCACTAGTCGTTCCCCTATAAGGTCTGTTGAAATCTTTTACAAGATCGATGCTTGAGACTTCTCTTGGTTTTAAGGCTTCTGCTCTCGTCTTCTTAAAATTAAATCTAGAGATGTTTGATGTGTTATAGATTTTGTCGACGCTGCTGCTGATGACTGCCTGCATAAGAGACAGGGATGTGCTGCCGGCAGGAGATGCGAATTTAGTTCTAATTCCTGCGAGTTCTCCATCTGTATACGTATAAGAAGCTTTATCATCGGTAATACCAGTAACGCGTGGGTCGCTAGCGCCTAGATTTTGGTAGCCAGAGTCCGGGGTATCAAAGGGTCGCTGATCATATCGCCAGACTATTGTCATCTCTGGCGAGGTCACGATATCATACGAATCGGGGAGAATTTGATATGTTTCTCTCAAGTAAAAAGAGTTAAGCTTTATTGGGGTGCCTTCTTCATTGGTGTTTTCGAGATACCAGTAGGTGCTCATGGAGAGAGACCAAGTATAGTCTTTCACTAGAGAATATTGTGGCCATTCAAAAAGGTCGCTGGAGCCGTTGGCTAGCCCATCAATAATAGAAGGAAACTTGTAGAGTTCTTCTGCATAGAGTTCTGGTGGGAATATTCCAATGAAGTTAGCTCTGGAGTCCTCTGTGCCGGCCCATTCCAAATACTCTGTATCGATCTTCATATCTTCTTCAACGTATATGCTATCATAGTTTATTGACTGTTCAGCATTAATAGCACTCATAGACGCAGTGCCAAAATAGGCGGCTGTGGCGCCATCGCCTAGGTCGAGAAGACTATATGTATAAGATGCCATTGTTTTTACCCTTTCTAGTATTTAATCTTTCTACTATAATTAGTTGTTGCCGTTATCTTTTGAGATCCTGTTTCTATTCTGCCGGCAGTTGTGATAGGCGTGGTACCCGTTCTGCCGGCAGTTGTGATAGGTGCGGCGCGAGTGTTGTTTATTACTTTTTTAGTGCTCGATGAGGTGCCGGGGCTGTTAGCCGACGAAACATTGAGCGTCGTCGCCGAAAGCTGTTTTAAAGTGGTCGCATCTGATGAGAAATTTTGCGATACTATATCCGCCACTAGCATAGAGAAATCCCGGGCTGGCAAAGCGGCGGTTATTGCTTCTTTTTGTTGGGCAATTGAATAACCTTCATCTAATTCATAGAAAACGCTATCGGCATTTGGAAATTGATTAGAAGGCACTGTTGTCGAGTTTTCTCTGGTCATGATTTCAATATCGCCAATATTGGGATTTGGCAAACTTTTTTGTGACTGGGCGGCAAATAATGAGAAGTCCTCCGTGTATTGATCCACAACAATACAATCTAAAGCGGCCAAGACTGCAAGAGAGATTTCGGCGGCGCTGGTGGGCGTATCTTCTGGTATTGTTCCTGTCTCTTTTATGGCGGCGTATACTATTTTTGTCGTCTTCTCCATCATTATGGTGCTAGGGTTCATAGGGCTCGAGGCCGCGGCCGCGACAGCTACCGAGCTATCGCCAACGGCTGGGGTCGTCATGGGCTTTGCCAAGGACATGTCTGCTAATGTGGTTGTGGTATTTATTCTTGCCATTGTTTATTCTCCTATGTTAATAATCGTCTAGTCCGTTGAGGTTACTCGTATGGGTGGAGTCGTCGGTACCGATGACAACACCGTTAGGTCCGGGCTGGGCGTCTGCGGGACTCTCTGCTTGACGTGTATATGGGCGGATTCTTACCAGACCTTCGCTCTCTTGAACTGCAACAAGATAAGTGATGTAGGTTGATTCATCTTCGGGATCTTGTACGGGGTAAGTAAATCGGAAATAAATACCGGTGCCCATCTCCGCGTCGTGATCCTCTACAAAGCTCCGGATTTGATTCTGGAAAACTTCTCCTTCCTTATCCCAACCGGCAGCGCTGTTGCCAAACGGCCAAAGAGATTGGTTGTCCTTTGATTTGAGAGCCGACCAAAGGTTATCTTCATCATCATCATTTGTATTGAAGTTCTTGCCAAAGTCATACTGAACATAATTGTTGTGTCTCTCCCAATCGGTTGCGACGACTTCCTCCGCAACGATTACTTCTTCGGCGTCCCAGTCTAATTCTACGGGGTCGCCGAGATAGTAGGGGTTCTGATTAACCTCGACGTTAACTTCTTTATAGTGATAACCATCGTCATCGGTGCCGGCATAACTAGTGCCTGATTCGAGTTGCTGCTTTATCGATGTCGCAGTGCCGCGGTTTCCGTCGTCGAACAATTGATTTACTAGTACTTCATAGCTATTTTTAAGATTTTCCAAGGCAGCGAGGGCGCCTCCATTGGGACCCACTGTCGCACTAAGATTCTTCGCTTGGGATAGGATTTCATCTTGATCTCCGCCGTGTGAATTATCCCACAGATCCTGCAAATAAGTATACATAAAGGCTGCCTTGATCCATGGAGCTTCGGAAGGATTCTCGGAGTAGCGAGCTTCAACACCTCTAATAAAGAATTGGTTGAAAAAATCATCTGTCTCATTATATGAGCAAGCCTCTGAAGCAAGGTCATAATATTCTTGCAATAGCGCCTTGATTTCGAGAGCCAAATCGTATAATTCTACGTAAATATAATCAGTACTATCTCTCATATCGACTTCTATCTTATAGTAGTATGCGTCTTGATCGGAAAGATCTTTCAGAACGTTCTGAAATTGAAAACACATCAATTTATAGAATCTTCCATTGTTGAATGTGTTAAGTCCCGCTTCTCCAACTTCGTTCATAAGATTAAAGTTTCTCAAATACAAATAGGTTGCCCCCAGAGGAGAATTTATGGGATAATAATCGGTGTCGACGTCGATCACTTTTATCGTCTGTGTCGGGATATTGTAATCAGTTTCAGAAAACTGGGCTTCAACCACACTAACTGCGCTGTGATTCACATTTTCGTCAGTTTCGTACTTCTTCATTGGAGACATTGATATATTTTCAATATAAAACCGATTACAAAGCACTTCACTTCCAAATAAATCTTCTACCTTTTGTACATCAAGGTATTGTGCAAGGCGACTCTTTTCTTTTAAAAGGCTATCATAATCAAAAAAGAAAGAACCTTGATCGACTGTATAATTCTCCTCCTCATACATGCCAGTACGCCGGTTCACGTAGAAAGAGTTGGCAAATATAAAATCATGACCGTCGATGTCCAAGTCCTCGGGGGGCTCATATGTACTCGTTCCCGAAGCTCCCCTTAAATCAATCACTGTCGGATTGTTGATCAATTGTTTAGACGCGGTGGGCCCTTTAATGACAGCAGTATTTGCTTTTGTGAGGCGCTCTAATACGCGGCCATAGAATTGTCCTATCGCAGTAGCAGAACTCTTATCTGAAAAAGATTGCAAGAATGCGTTGATTTTTACCAACAATTGCGGATCATTGCCACTGGTTTCTAAAATGGTCGACAACGAATCGAGCATAGTTTGTAGTGTGTTGTCTTCAGAAGTTCCCGTTAAAGGTCTAAAATAGTCGATTAGAATGGGAATTGTTAACTTATCGGAATAGTGATAGCGGAGATCTAGCCCCATAATAGGCTCTTCGACGATTGTGCCATCTCCTGTTACGAAAATAGTTTGATCAGGAGGTGTGATTGAGCCGTCTTTAAAGAACACAAACGAGTTGATATCAGAAGTCATGCTGCTGTAAAAGTCGATCATGGGGTTGGTTGGGTCATTTATGTTTTGATCGTCAATACCTTTCCACAGTTCATCGGGAAGTCCGGTGAGTTGTAGTGGACTAGAGAAGGTCAGAAACCCCACATCGCTAATTTTATCATAGTCGATGGGATTTTCTATATGGTCTAAAAAGTTTTTCACGGTGAAGGTGGATGAGTCGTTTAGAACAAAGGCACATTTATCAATTGGAACTTCTGTTTCCTTAATGAGTTTTTTAATCGGGGTGCCGGCCGAATTATAATATGTGTCGACAAGAACCCAATCCGCAATAGATCCAAAACTATAAATATTAGGACCAGTTGGGGTACCAGTACTGGTATCAAAACCCGGATAGAAGAAAGTAACTTCCGTGTTGCCTTGGGTGTATACATATTTCCACGACATACTCAACATAGACATTATGTTTGCATCACCATTTATAAGCTCCGTTAGGTGATTGTCGGAAGTCCTTTCCTGCTGGACAGTTGCTGTATATTCTCTGTTAAAAGCGAGCATCGCATAAAAGTTCAGATCTTCCAGAGATCCAATAAAGTCACCAAAGTTAAGATCGCCGTAATCGTCCATATTAAAATACATGGCAGCTTTTACAGTTATGTTTTTGCCGTTTTCGTCAATAATGATATTTTCAATGAAAGGCACAGGAAGTGTCATTCCGAACTTATTGTTTAGGTTACCACCGAGATTGTTCTGTAACTGCTCTTGTAGTGTGGGCTTTACTGACATATTTCTGGCTCCGTCACAACTCCGTAAATGTCCACGTATCCAGTTTCTGGCTCTAGCACACTTTCACAGTCGAAATCTAAATCAATATAATAAGAACTTCTGTTGAATAGTGCGGCAGACTTGCACGCGGTAGCTACGTCGACTTGTTGATCAGTCATTAGATCAAAGTAATACCGGGCGCTGCCTGAAGTGAATGTAGCGTTCATAGCGACCGTTGCATTGCTGACTGCTTGCGGAGTATAAAGTCCGCCTTCTACTCGTTCATAATCTTTTAAGAAGTATTTCCTCAAAAATGCGTCAGAAGGCTCACCAGAGGTGATATTAATGCCATGTTCGGAACCTACAGCACCTTCATCTATTTCAAACACTTCGATATCAAAATTTTCTGTCAAGAGGGCTGTGTTGTTTTCTTCCAAATAAATCATCAAGTCATCGCCCTTTAAGGATACGACTTTTCCGTCAGCAAATACTTTGGACGTCATCACAAATGAATTCACACTTTCTCTATCAAAGGCGGCGATGGCATCAAACTCCTCCGTCTCTAATGTATAACTCATGGTAAGATTTATCTGGGGTACATCAATGTTGTTTCTTGTATCTTTTTCTGTTACTGTGTTGATGCGTCCGGACATTGCGACAGCCTTCCAAGCGGGAGCAACATTAGTATTACCCTCTAGATATGCATCTCCAAGTTCGTTTCTTAAAACGGTTTTCTGTGGCTGGTATAAGGATGCGCCGAAATCAGCGCCGAAATAACTAACGCCGGCGGTTGTGACTTCAGTATCCACTGCATCATCGGCTGAATCCTGTCGTGTAAGAGTTCCAAGGTAGACTGTCTCTTCTTTAATTCTCTGTTGGATTTGGCTTTGGGCTTCAGTTATACCGGCGTATTCACCGTCATACAGCACGTTGTCATCATAGAAGCCATAATATACGGGCTTGAACTCACCGGTCGATAGTAAATATTTACCATGCGGGGTGATTTCTAAATCGAATACCTGTTCTTTTTTATCTAGAATCTTTGCCATTGTTTGTCTCTATTACTTTAATATAATCGTCTTGGCGCCTTGGGAGACGCCTTTTGCCGCGGTTGTTTTTTTCTGAACATTTTGAGCTTCTAAATCAGTTATCGCAGCTTGAGATGGTCGTTGTCCTGCGTCATTTGACGCATTTGCATTGTACAGCACCTCTGCATCCATTTTAATTAGCTCCACAAAAGAAAGATAATCATACGGCCAGTTGTATTGCAGATACTCTTTATTTGGATCAGGAAGAATAATATCGGGGTTTGTGTTCTGATTTGGCTTAAACAGTTCTTTACTTGCTTGACCGCGTTGTGTCGCGACATAATCAAAGTAGTCTGCTTGCGACTTTTGCTTGACCTTAAACACCATCCAACGAAGATTTGGGTTATCTATCAAATTCTTCTGTGAAAGCAATTCATTATTGGCCAATGTATGTGTCACGCTATCTGATTGGAACGAAATCTGCTTATAGTTTCTTGGTGCGAGGTTTTGCCACATATATGATAAGTCATCTTTATCGAATGTATAACTAAATTCGAAAATATACATCACCACGGGATCAATAGAGGTATCCCCAATAAAATTGAACTCGGGAGGCATTACGTATGTTTGCATCTTTTGTATCTGATCCCGGATGGAGGCGCCGGCAGTTTCCAACGAGTCTCCCTCTTTGGATCCCACTTCACTGTTCAAAGCAGCATTAAAGCGCGCTTTTGGAATAGTAATAAAGGATTTTGCAGTGGTAGAAGTCTGGGTACCAGTCACATTATCACTTCTTACTTCTGTCAAGATATATGGCACTGCCACTATTGCTTCTTTAACCGTCAGGCTATCCTTTATCTCTCCCAGGCGGCGGCGGGAAGTAACCTTATCAAAGCCCATCAGAGACGAAAGCGATTTAACATTCTGCCAAGTTGCTTCGCGTGTTTCAGACTCGGCAGCAAAGTCATTGTAAATACTGCCCGTGTTGATAACATTGTAGTGATACCTAAGCCATTCGCGGGGGATATCTCCAATTTCTAAAAACACGCCTGTGTTCGGATCTTTTGGTATCACGCCGAATTGATGCCACATTCCACGAGGAACAGACGCCGAAGCGTAAACTGGCAAGTCTATCATGGAGCTTGAAAGAGGATTTATTCCATTTACATTATCATTGAAATTTAACATGGGGGTTTCAAATTTTGGCTGAATGATCCACTTTGAGCCGGCGGTAGTATTTCGATCTAATAGCTTATTTCCAAATTTGTCTTTCTCTGTGAGTTGAACTCTTTCAACTCCAAATAAATCAACACTCGCATTAAGTTGCATCGAATTTGCGTTAATGATTCGGCCCGAGTAAGGAGCAGCAGATGCGGTTATTTGTCCAGAGCCGGCAGTACCGGAGATTATTTGATCAAATATGTATTGAGTCTTTCCATCCATGATGGGGCCGGGATCAAATCGCCAATATTCTACCGAAATTTCTGACATGATTCGCTCAAGATCGTAAGCTACGGAAGCTGACGGTCGGAAGATCAGATCTGCCCAAGCTTCACCATCGGTGTAGGGCGGAGTATATGCTGGGTTGTATCCCATGAAGCTGTCATAAATTGTGTTGTGTACATATAAGCCTGAAGTGCCAGTGAGAGACGAGGTGGTCTCTAAAGGATTACAACCTGCGATTGGGGGGCCAAAGGCAGTAGGACGACTGTACATGGTGAAAGTCTCTCTGAAGCTCGGGGCGCGTTGGGGATCCTGTGGTAGTGGATAATATACTGGACCAGGGGCGTATGTCTGGGTAGAGGAATAATATGGCTGGGCCCCAAATTGACTAAAGCGACCGCCGCCAGTACTCTTTTCGTTGCCATAGTCTCTAGAGCCCGAAGTTGACCGAAGGATCTTTACTCTCGCCATATATGTTTCGCCGGCGATGAACTTTAAATCATCAGGCACAGTTGCTGATTCTAATTTGGTAAACTGCGAATCCTTAAGGAAGAAGTCTGCCACACCTCCGAAGAAATTCTTGCTAATCCTCGAATAAAGGTCGCTGGCTGGATTACCAACAAGCGTGGCGCCTGGTTTGCCTGTTCCAGCACCGCCGGCGACGTTGAAAGAGGCGCTTGGATTTGATTCATTATCGTAGACCGTAATTCCATTGAGATATTTCTCTGGATATATAATTGTTTCGAATGGTGCTCGAACGTCCCAAGTCGCGCCAGAGAGAGTTTGGGCAAATTTTTCAAGAGAACTGGTATATGCCGTAACCATTGCCCAGTTTGAATTTCTCCAATCTTGTTCGCCGAACACAGATGCGCTGATTCTAGAGTCGCTGTTTTGTATAGGATAATCAACCGCTATTCCGGATTTGATTGAGTTATAGAGGATACCGGGGGAACTAATAATGTTAGCTATGTTCCTTAGCGCTGAATAAGTGCCTGAATCCGGTTCGGAAGGTGCAGTAACACCGCTTCCCATGACTAACCTCATGTTTGGCGTGTAAGTGTCGACAAAATCATTAACCACTTGTAGGGTACGCTGTGCAGGATAAAATCCTTCATAAGGATTAAACCTCACTGACGCACTAACAACCAGCTTGATCTCTTTTGGATCTAGATTACTTTGGTTTTTGATCTTTGCAAAGTTTTGAAGGAATTCAGTATTTGAATAATCGCGATAGAAAGAGCTTGATGTGCTGTTCTTTGAGGTGCCTGGAATCTCAAAATTATCAGTTTTCGCGGGATTGAGGATTCCTCCTTGTGCAAACTCTTTAATATGTTCACTAATTCTAAACTCTGGGACAATTCCAAAATCTTTGGCTACTGTTTTAAGTTGATATCTAAAGTTGTTATAAGTATCGAACCATGGCTCGCTTGGGTACGACACAAAGCTGGCAGTCTTATTTTGAACTTCAACAATACCAGCAAGTGGACCGGCTTGCCAGACAGCTTCGCCGCCAAAGATTTCTATTGCCGTAGACTCTGATAGTGCATTATTAAAGTCGCCGGAGCCCGTAGCTGGGATTACAATTCCGGACCTACTTGCGACTGACCATGGCGAGCCTATTGTCTGCTTTCTAGCATACAGGGACCCAAGTGCGAATTTATCAGTTTTGCTGCCCATTGAACCTGAATAATATGAACTAGTTGCATAAGAAGTATATGTGTTTTGTAGTTCGCCGGCAGCGCCGGAGGCTAGGATATTATTTCTTGTGGCTACATTGATCACAGACTCTAAAGATGCTGTAAAGTCGCAAAAATGCGGAGGTTGTGTCCGCGTCAAGAAATCGTACGGAGCATCGAGAGCAAACATGCTGGCGGATATCCGGTTTAGACCACTGCGGTTTGTCATGTTCCATGTATTTGTTTGGCTGCTTAAGCGCCTATCGGCTCGAGATGATCTCCAGAAACTATTATCGTACCCTGTGCGATCTGACGTTCTTGTTATAAACTCATTTCGTTGAGACGGAAAGATATTTTCCGAATATAAAATCCAATTTAAGGCATATTTTGGATCCTTGGATACTTTCACAAGCTGATCAAAAGCCGTTGTATAACTGTCTAGATCAATATCAAAGCGATTACTAAGTTCGTTAGTGTTGAAGTAAATTCCCTCGTTGTTGTAGGCAGCCTTGAAAGTGGTATTTTGGATCTGGTTTTGTCCTGTCTGGGCATTAATATTAATGTAAATTGGGCGCCCGCGCATACTAACTGGGGGCATATCATAACGAGTGATTGACTGGCGGTCGTCGCTAGCTACTGAGATCTTATTGTTTATTCTTTCAAGACTCAATATGGGGTTATCGTTGTTTCTTAACTGCTGCCAGCTTGGATATCCATAAGGACCATTTCTCGTTATTAAGAGAGAATTAAGCATAGAAGACCTAACCAGAGCTAGCTTTGGTGCCGCTCCTATTACGCCGGCGAAGGAAGTATTGACGTACCCTATCACATCACTAGTCGTTGGGAGGCCTATTGTGTTGGAGGATTCTGTAAGCTCTTGAGTAATATTCAGATTTAATGGTAAAAATGGATTTGTCAAGAATCCGTCGAATGTAGAGAACGGATCCAGACGGTCTTTACCATATTTTCTCTCATTACTTGCATTCAAATAAGATCCAAATGATCCAGAAGTTGCCCATGTGTATGCTTCGCGGATTCCCACTGAATCACTAATATAGAAATCAGTTGGAGTATATCCATAAATATTATTATCGGCTATAACATTTCCAGTGATCCACGCATATTGTTGAGTAGATCGAGGAATCTGATGGGATACAAACGCATTATCGTACACAGTACCTGATGCATATGATAGATCAGCATTAATAGTTAATCTTGTTAAACTGTTTCTGTGAATTCGATGAAAAGCCGGCAGTTGATCATAAGAGGCGCCGGGATTAGTTTGGAACAAGGAGTCTCGGAAGAATTTGCCAGCATGACGAGAAAGCAGGGGGCGAAGACCATAGTCTCTGCCATGGATGTCGCTGACGCGGGATTGTACCGGAGAAGAACCAACAATCTGTGATTGTGACACATTTGAAGGCTGGGAATGCCCCAGTACGCCTAGATTGCGGAATGGGAGAGCGTTGTAAACAGAATATTCTGCTGCTCGGAAATCTTCATATCCAAGCGTCATTGTGTCCATTCCACCAGGAGCGGCGAATGTGCCGCGGATGACGCTCTGGTTGTTCGTTCCTGTCAGATATCCCGTGGAATACTCGGACACAAACTCGAAATGGCTGTCAGTGCCCCTACGAAGGTCCAGGAACGTCCGAACAGAGGTTGCCCCCGTCGTGTTACCTTGGAACACTTGGGACGGCAAGGAGGGCTGATTGTCGACGAAATGGCGAGGGTTAGAATAAGCGCCATTTGTCATGAGGATTTCGTACTGTTGGTTGTAGTTTCCTAAAATGGTCGAGCCAGTCGTATGACGAATGTTACGGATGTTGACCGGGCGCTTGGCTATAAAGTCGCGATAGAGATATGCCTTCTGGGCGCCTGTCATCGGATAGGGCGGCTCACCGACGGCGTTTGCTTCTGGATAAGGATAATCGGGACCAACCATGCCGATGGCGCCTGATGGGTGAAGAACACACCCTAGGAGGAGCTTCCAAGCTTCGGGGCGTGTTAGATAGTTATCAAGAGTGGGTCCGGCATTAAGCTTAATATGGCGAGACTGATGTCCACCTACAGCGTAATTAGTGAAAGGTCCTTGCATGGGAACTTCCATATCTGGACCGTATACATCGTTATGAAGATTTGTGATTTCAATATTACCGACTAGTTTTCGATCGATCTTATCGCTATAGCCGCCCGTTACCGACGCACTAATGATATTAAACGGGAACGCCAATGTTGATTTAAGATTGTGATAACCCACACCCTCATCGTAGTCGCGGCCATGGACAACCTTTACGGTTCTTTTGACCTTTTTGGCTGGCTCTTTGGGAGGATCGTTATTAACGGGGAGTTGTGCAAAATCCTTTACAAAGGAAAGTAGGACGTTTGTTGGAATATACACACCGCCGGCAGTATTAACTGGACCAGCTGGTCTAAGTGCCACATAAGTATAATCAATATTTTTTGCAGACTCAAAGTTAACACCGCCTTTAATGACGGTTGTCTCTGGGTTTTGGACTTCTAAATTGTATGTTTTTGCAAAAGCGCGGCTGGCGTAATCGTCATAGGCATATTTAGTATTAGAAAAAGTAGATATGATAGGCTGACTACTGCTCAAATGGGGGACAGAGTTGATTACTTTTCGGTAAGTCTCTCGCTGGGTATCAATTGTAGCATCACCGGAAGTAATTTCTGGGGCGTTTCGGAGGGCCCTCTTCTTCCAGAATGGTATGTGTTTCGTAGTATCACGGGGAGATTGTGGAACAGTAGAGCCGCCTAACGAGCCTGGGTAGTTCTTTTCTTGCCAGCCAGTCATGCTTGAATCAGGCTCGGCCGCATTAGATTCTAGAGTTGGGAATTTTGTCTCATACTTTGGTCGCTCCAAGACATGGCTCTCGACCACATTATAAAGCTCCGGCACGAAGTCTGCAGAGGCTGGCATAAGTTGCGCGAGAACCTGACTTAAGCCGGCGTCAAACCACTTATAATATCCCAAGAACTTTTCGACAGTCTTGATGTTGGTTACGCGGCGGAAGAATGCTTCACGGAGCTTTTCTAGATTCTTGTAACGCGTTCTGTACCTGTTGACTGGCTCACCGAGCACGTTGTTGAAATCTGCCACGCCCGCCATGTAGTCCATCATCTCTTCAGAGATTGCCTGATACATGCTCTTCTCAAGCGTAAAGACATAGTTCGGCACTGTTTCTACAATGTCATAAAGCGTGTCGTCTTCGCTAAGAATCTCAATCATAGTTGAGCTAACTGCTTCTTCGGGTGTGAGAGTGGTGAAGTTGTTGATTCTTCTGGACAATGCGACTGTTGTGGAAGAAGCTTCGAAGTTCTCACTAAATCCAGAATGCTGGTAACCTGCATTTTGGCCAACCCAACCATAGTTGTTTCGCACTAGGCTGGATCCAGAACTATAATCTAGCACATAAAATTGTCCGGAACCATCGGATCCAGTTACATCATCAAACCCCCACTCCAAAGCAAGAGTGTTAAGATTCAACAAATCAAGGTTGCCGTTGGGGACACTGCCCGTGAAGAAACCAGAGATATTTTGACTAGCATTCAAAATGCCAGAGTTGTTATAATCGCTGCTGTGGTGATTGAGGGTTGAGTTCTCAAGATACCTCAACCAATACTTAAAGTCTGAAAATAATACATCTGATTTCTGCAGAAGGGCGCCTGTAATATTCGTTCTGCGGGCTCCGACATAACAGCGTTTTGGGTTCGTCAAGAATCCGGCGCCAATTGCGTTACTCACACTAGCGCTTACCTCAAAACTGTTCTGAACTGATCCAAGATATGAATTGGTTCCGCGGAAGATAAGGTCGTAATTATAATCATCTGATCCCGACGAAATGCCGCTGATCGGATAGCCCTTGTCAGGCTTCAATCTAACTGATAGGTTCCATTTACTATCTGCATATACATTAGGAAAGGTTGAGCTAGTAAGCTCTTGGGCAAAACAATCAACCGAAGAACTAAGCATGAATCTTACATCTTTCGAACTGTTCTCGGGGCGTATTGCATAAACCTGGAAGTTTGCGTTATCAGTAGATAAAATAGTAGTTACGGTACCAGTCAGAGAGTCGGGTATAGAGTCATCGACTTTACATATACCAAATAATGAAGCAGAAATATAATTCCTAGTAATCGGATCTGCTACCGAAAAATACTTCGGGAATAGAATGTTTGACTCTGCTGTAAAACCATATGGTTTCTCGTAATTGAGAGTTTTTGATCCAGAAATGAAACCGGTAGTTTGTGAATTACTAGGGTTTTCCCGCTGGTAGGTGACTGCTCCTAGGTTACTAGTCGTGTTAAAGTTGAGATATTTATCCTCTTCAATTGTTTGACGCAAATTGTTTTTGATTTCATAAGTCGTGTTCTTGGCATATGTTCTAAATCGAATAAGAGTGTCGTCTAAATTGAAACACCTTAAAACGTTTCTCATCGCCTTTTCGGTACCCTTGGCCTTAAAGATATGGGCTAGGTTATTATAAAGGTTTTGATAGATTTGGTCGCGCGTATGCTGAAGGTTGCCTTCGAAGAAGCTGTCTTCGTCGCGATCTTCAAGCGCCTCAAGAATAGTGGCGTCAACAAAGATATCTGGTGAATAAAGCCCAAGACTCTGTGGTAAATGTTGCGCGAATGGAATCGGGTCTGCAGAAGCAGTGGTATAGGTGTGATGCCTAAGTCCAGGTACCTGCTGCATTAGAACATAGAGTTTATCAAAATAGGCGCCTACAATGTGTGAGATAATCTTAAGATTGTCATTCCCATTGTCTTCGTGTTCTGCCAGCACCCACTCCGGAGCATAATTCATAAACATCGAAGTGTTATTGAGATCATGGAAAGAGCCGCTGCTCAATAAAGAAGTGCGCAGGGAGCCGTATGCAGGGTTCGCAGTGCGAATAATAGGATCTTCATGCTCTTTTGTTGCCGCCGAAGCGGAAAGAATGGCAGATCCTGTATTTCTAGAATTCGTGCCGTACCCAGTCCAAACACCATTGCTTACACGTCCAGCATAATCAAGCACAATGCTATCAATGGATGTGTTTGTGGTGATACCCTCATTAAACTTATAGTATAACCCTAGGGTTGCATTAGCTATATCACTGTTGGCTCCGCCGCCGACTTGATCAAACCAGTTTTCACCAATCTGTTTAGCGTTACGAGCCACCTTCCAGAATCTAAATTCATCAATAGATCCCGATAGTTTACCTGCGCCGGCGGGGGCGGAGGAGCCACTTGGAGAGGTGAGAAGCGCGCCTATACGCCCCATCATGTTCTTTGAATTAAGTTCCGATATCGCGCTGGCCGCGGTGCCTGTAACTGTATCGTTAAGGGCACCGTTAACGTATAGCTTTGCTTTAAAAATGCTACCAGTATTATAAAATGCCAGGGCATAATGCTGCCAGACATCGTTTGCTGGGCGCGCGGCGGTACCTATGTTGGCTGAAGCGCTCACCGAGCCAGATTGAACAACGAATGTAACGTTGTCTGGGTAATCCTTATCCAAGAGAATAGTAATTCGACCGTAGTCGTTGTTTGTGGATCCTGTCGCCTCATTATTCCACATGTCAAAGATAACTTGCTTTTCAGTAAGGGTCGCATCTAGTGAACCTGACTTAAGCCAGAATTCTACCGTAACACCATCATCAAAATTAGAACGTAAGTTAGATAGTCGGGTACCCTTCCCATAGTCATCGGGAAGACCAGCAGTTTCATATATATTGGTATCATAAATGTTGCCGTAATTAAAGGCATCTGAATACTGATTTGGGCTTTGATTGATTAGAGCGGATCCGGCGGAGCCTGTGTTTGGTCCACCTTTAAAGGTAATATATTCGAGAGTATCAGAGTATCCATAGCCGCCTGACAGATTTCCAACTTTAGCGCCCCAGCCATCACTACTAATGATTCCGTAACCAGTACTACGAGGATAAAGCTTATCAAAAATATATTTATCTATCTCGAAGAGACTGTTATAGAAGTCATTACGCTCGGCATCAGAGCCGTCGTATGGATAGTAACCTGAAATCTTTTCAAAGGAACCGGAGTAATAAAGCTCGGCAGACCCAAAGAAGGCGAAATTAATAGGATCTGAATAATCTATAGAAGGTACAAACGTATCCTTCTTTTTAAAAAGTTGGGCGGCGTTTTCTTTAGACTCAACAGACTCGAAAGCCTCTTTCTCTGT
>Ga0209349_1000911_pt1 | contig 14845 bp, 18 predicted proteins | sample ETNvirnome_2_130_FD_184067 | JGI IMG/M metagenome (GOLD analysis project Ga0209349, IMG submission 184067) | Marine viral communities from the Pacific Ocean - ETNP_2_130 (SPAdes) (version 2) | ecosystem: Environmental > Aquatic > Marine > Oceanic | place: Pacific Ocean | collected 2013-06-22
GGAAGCTCTCCAGGTTCTGAAGTTCCTCCTTTATAGCCTCTTCATCATCGTCATCACGGGGCTCAAAGTCATCTTCCCAAACCATCTCCACACGAATCATTGCCGCTTCCGAATCTTGAACGCCGCGGGCGAACACATCGGCGGTACGGATGCGCGGATTGGGATAAAGGCTGTCGTCCGCAATCGACTGGGCGTCCATCCGGATCTCCCACCGCAGACGGTGTGTGTCTTCATCAACAATGATATCCTTTACGGGCCAGAACGCTTGGTGGCGTAAGGCAACGCCCACCTCCTGAACATGTCCTTCCCCGCCGGGCCAATCAATTTCCAGGGTGGTTTGACTGTCTTCTTCTATAGAAGCCTCTTCGAGAAGTTCTGTTGCGTCCTTAACCCACGCGTTCCTCAACTTAATATCTGGGTGCTTCTCGTCGAAATATTCTAACATCTCGTCGAACCCTTCATGATCGCTGGCATGCTGCCCAGTCTCGGTAATCCGCTCAACACCCATATTCTCAATAAACCAATCCACATATGGCCAAAGGTCTTTCTTTGGTGCGACATTAGCTTTACCTTTAATTTGATAAAGTGTGGTGCCGTCAAACTCTAAAGTTATAAAAGGTTTCATCTTGCGCCCGCCGCCGGCGCGTAGGGAAACTAAAGAACCGTGTTCCCCTCTGCCGCAGTGTCCCATCTCTTTGCCTTCAAAGTCGCACGCATGGCTCCGGATATCATACCAATAGTAGCCGTTGTCAAATTCGTGAATGACTTTGTCTTCCTCTTTCTTGGGGCTGTCAAGAAATGTCTGGGCTAGTCCATGAGCGTTTCGCAGGTCGCCCGCCTTCTTAAGCTCCTCTTCATAATAAACAGGGTCCAGGGCGAGGACAGTCATAATTCTACGGAGTCTTACGTTGAGATCGTCGTCGTCTGTAAGGCGCGAGAGGAGGCTGTGGTCAAAAATAGTTTGTGCGGTCTTTATCTCACCTTCTGGGAGATCGGCGCGCTTGAGAGCGCGGGTCATACGCTTTCGTAATCCTATCATGTCCGACAGTGTTGTAAGCTCTGTGGCAGCCAAATTCATATCCATGGCGTAATCTATAAGAGGCCCAATAGCATCCACCACACGCTCACCCCGGGCCTCTCTTTCTTCCTGGGAAGCTGCGTCGTCTAGGGGACTAGTCTCGCGGACGGCTTTTTTGATAAAATTTGCCAGGGGGCGTGCGTCGGTGACATCAAATAACTTCATCTCAAACTTTTTGAGAAGATGGCCCAACCATGTAAGGTGTTTTTCGTCTATCTTTTGTAGTTCGACGCCCTGCTGATCTGCGAGCTTTTTGGCATGCGCATCACTATGAACAGTGGCTTGTGCTTTGCGCCTAATAAAAGTAACTACCCGCGAAGGGAGACCGATATTTTCGATCGCCTCCGCGAGTAGAAAGTCTTTCCATTTATTGGATTGACGCAGATACATCAACTATAATTAGTTGTGTATATTACGTAATGTCAATATCAATGGAGTTAGTGGCAGGGGCTTCGCGGGGAACGAAGACGGACAGAATGCCCTGCTTGTAGTCGGCGCGGATGGAGGCTCCGTCGACGTCGGTCGGCAGCTTCCAAAAGCGGGTGAACGAACGGTAATAAACTCGTTCGCTCTTATCAGTATTCTCGTTATCATAAGAAACATAAAGCTGGTTGTTTTCAACCTTCACATTCATGTCGCTCTTGTCGAGACCGGGAGCAACCACATCAATGCGATACTCCTCATCAGTGGTGGACACGTTAGTGCGCACCGAATAATCATCAATCACAGCCGAGGTGGGTGTGCTGAAAAAGTCCTCACCGAACAAGGTGTCGATCAGGTTGCGCTGATTTCGCAGCAGCGTGTTACTAAGAACGGGGTACATATTTTATCTCCTTAAATGGTAAGCTGTACCGCTTACGATTTACATTATAACACTGGAGATTCTGTTGTCAAGGGTTATTTTTCACTATGTGGGCCGCGGTCAGGAATATCTGTAATGCGCCTATAATCATCAGCAAGACGTACTGAATCGGAAGGGCCTTGATTTGATACTTCTATAATTTTGACCCCTTCTTCCCCGGCACAAAAGCGATGAATGGTTCGAGCCGTAAGATGATACGCCATCCCCGGGGTAAGAGTAACCACCTGGAGATCCTCCCCGGGAGCGCGTGGCCCAATCTCCAACTGCAAGGTACCCTCCAGAATACGAATACTGTGTGCCTTCATCCTGTGGTATTTGCGCGACAACCTGTGGCCGGCGTTGATAGTAAGAATCTTTCCTACGCTATGATGAGTGTGGGCCCACAGTTCTTCGGTGCCCCACGGCTTTTCTGTAATACTAGGTGTCCTCGGTCCACTCATCTTCTTAATTAACCTTTCAACAAAGTTTGATTATCTTTATTAATTCGCCGCGCGATCGTAGTAATGTCCCCCACCACAACATGGACCTCGGTAACAGTACCGTTCGTAGTAGTAATCGCTGTAAATTCGTGATCTGGACGTAAATCGCCGGCGATCCGGCCTTCCTTCAATAACTTTTGATATCCGCGGGCGGCGCGGACTGATACTACATACTTTTCATTAATCCAAACTTCGCCCAACGAAAACCGAACGTTGGCTGTTCTTTCCATGCGAGGCTGAAAATTAGTATTATTAATCACTTCTATGAATCGTAACATTAAACTTCTCTATCCTTGTAAACTATAAACACTCGTATCGCGTATGGCCCAATGTGCCCCCTCGCAATACACCTTTACGTAGCCACCGTCACGGGAGGTCTCTGTAACCACCCCTACCTTTGGGCTCTCTACGCGGACAACGCGGAGCGGGATCGTCAGTTGAGGATCGTTAACGCTCGTGGCGTCGCAATCAATCAATTCGGTAGCTTGGGGTATATGAACTAAATCTCCTATCTGACACGCCATTATCCTTTCAAGACCTCAGGGTTTTTCTCTTTTTCTTTATATTCTTCGTATCCTTCAACAATTTCAACCACTTCCGACAACCGAGTGTCCACGTTCAGAAGCGCTTGGCGAAATTCTTCAATCAACTCTAAAGCACCTTCCGCGTCGGTGGGCATATGTTCGTCGCCTTCGACGGGAGCGTTTAGTAGTTTGCGCTGCACCTCTCCGTAGAGAAAAATACAATGCTGCATATGATCACTGGCAAGACCGAGTATCTTTGCAGACTCCGGAAGAACTTGATCTTCTTCTACAGTGTAAGATAATTTAACTCTCATTTATAAACTCCTAAAATAATGCAACCCATGCGGCCTTTACCAAAAGGCCGACGACGGAGCCACCAACTACCCACAGAATGCGCGTATTGGTCGACTTCCACAGCTCAATCTGCTGAATGCGTGTATCCAGTTCTTTAAGGCGCGCATAGAGGCCCGAATCTGGGTTGTAAACGGCCTCTTTAATTTTGTTAATATTATCGGCTAGTTCGTCCTGTTTGTCTAAAAGAATTTGAATTTTACCAGACAACTCCACCATCATCACAGTAAGCTTTTGTTGCTCATCTTCATTCATAACAGGTACCCCCAAACACAACTAAATAGAACTATACTTCGATAATAGCATGGGAAGTTGTAATTAATGTTCCTGCGGCCGATGCGGCGTTCTGTAAGGCCACACGTGTGACTTTCGCTGGGTCGATGATACCTGCTTCAAACATATCTACCAGTAAAAAGTCTCGAAAATTGTAGCCCGAATTTTCGGAGGCGTTTTTGATTTCCGCCTCAATTAAGTCTGGTGAGAGGCCGGCGTTGAGTGCCATCTGTCGAAGCGGCGCCGTAATGGCATGCTGGACAATGTCAACCCCGTATTGTTGATCTTCGTTCTCTACAGCCACCTCCCCCAATGTGGGCAGCGAGCGCAGCAGGGCGACGCCTCCACCGCATACTACTCCCTCTTGCTGGGCAGACTTGACCGCTTCTAGTGCATCTTCGATACGATGTTTTTTCTCAATCATTTCTACTTCCGTGGGCGCCCCAACTCGAATGACAGCCACCCCAGAGGCTAGTTTCGTAATCCGTTCCTGAATTTTATCACACTCACGCAAGTCGTCGACGTCTGCCAACTGTGCTTTCAAAACCTCAATGGTGTGGTCTATTTCCTCAAAATTTCCTTTTCCACCTATAACAGTAGTGGCCACTTTCGTTATATCAATGGAGCGGCATTGCCCAAAGTGCTGCAGTTGTATATCTTTTAAAGCGACAAGGGAGTCGCGAGAAAGGAACTCTGCCCCTGTGGAAAGCGCTAAGTCGCGTAGGATGTTGCGGCGGCGCTCACCATAGAAGGGAGCCTTCACCGCTGCAATCTTCATGCTGCCGCGTACCGTGTTCATAATTAGGGCAGCTAGGGCTTGCCCCTCTATCTCTTCTGCCACAATAATAAGTGGTCGGCCATCGCGGGAAACCACTTCCAACGCCGGAAGAATCTGTTCCACTGTGTCAATTCTCGCATCTGTAATAAGAAGCAATGGAGTATCGTGGTGTACTGCAGCGCGTCGGTCGTCAGTAATAAAAGCAGACGCTGCGTAGCCTGCTTCAATTCGGAAACCTTCTATAACATCTAAACTTGTATCAACAGTCTTCGATTCTTCGATAGTAATTGATCCGTCTTTGCCCGCCTTATCGACGGCGGTGGCAATTAGTTTTCCAATTGTGCGATCATTGTTAGCCGAGATTGTTGCAATGTTCTCTACATCTTCAAGGGTTTCAACATGCATGGCCGTCGTCTTTATATGTTCGACCACTCTCTCTACAGCAACATCAATACCTCGCTTAAGCTCGACCGGGGAGGACCCAGCTGTAATATAGCGCTGTGCTTTAACTAAAATTTCACGCGCCAACACGGTTGCTGTGGTTGTACCATCCCCGGCCATGGCGTTCGTTTGGGACGTCGCTTGTTTTATAATCTGAGCTGCCGCGTTTTCAAATTCATTATCAATGTGAACGAACTCACTCACGGTTACTCCATCTTTAGTGATGATGGGCTCCTTCCCTAATTGGTGAAGGATCACGTTGCGGCCTTTGGGGCCCAGCGTGGTAGCTACATTGTCTGCGAGAGTGTTTACTCCCTTTAGTACTCTTGCGTTTAGTTCATTGCGCGATTCAAATTTACAGTTCGCCACAAGTCACCTCTCTTTCGTCTATTCTTTATTATAACACACTTGTTTGTAATGTCAAACTATTCTTTTATTGCGCCGCCCTTAATTCCTTCAACAGCTTTCTTGGTTGCAGTACTCAAATCTTGAGCACTCTTAATTGCAGCATCCCCGGCTGCAGCATTGGGACACTGAGCCTCTCCGCATTCGGTTAGGAAGAAATCGGCTATGTTATCTGTGAGATCCCCCAAATTATCAAACATGTCTACTAGGTCTCCCTGAATTCTTTCAGCCGCCAACTTAAAAAACTCCTCGACAGATTCCGTTGAAATGTCGAGCGAGCCGATCTCCTGGGACGCGCCCAAATAAAAAGCTGGCTTGATATGGAATTGTTTACCGCCGGCCGCGGCGGCCTCGCCGTCGTCGTCGGCATCATCGCTGCTTCCGCCGGAGATGCCGGGTGCACCTTTCTGAACTTTCTGGAAAAACCCCACATAATCCTTCTTGGCTTTATACTTTGCGGCAAGGTTCATCCAAGTCTTAAGTCCCTCGGGGCCTCCCCATAGTTGGTTTGTATCTTTGCCGCGGCCAATAAGGGCGCTTGCGGGATCGTTCTCGTCCGGAACAGCCAGTCGAGCTTCCTGGCCCGCCTTCCCGCCTGCAGGGCCGAACGTTGACTTGGCCTTACCGTCTTCAAAGACGGCAACGTTGGCGGTAAGTTCTTGGCTGGGGTCAATGATGCGTGTTTCAGGATCGTAACCCTGAAGATCAAGTTCCAGGCCTTCTGCCGCCTGCTTCTTAAGATCGTTGTCGTCGACTCGAACGCCGACGGTGCCGTCCGGCAGCTTAACGGGACTTCCAATACGGCCCCAACGAACTTGAACGCCGCCGCGGAACTTCGACGTTGCACTGCGAATCCATATATATTTTTCTCCCGCGGCAGGTTCTTTCTCTCCTGTTTCAGGGTTTTTAACGAACCCTGAGCCGCCTCTCTTTACAGTTCCATTTTCAAGACCATCATTAAGTGTAAAGGTCATGGGCTTTAATTCAACTTGATATTCATGCTTCTCGCCCCCGATCCATTGGAAAAAATTCTCTGGTGTTATTGAAAACTCATAGAATGTTACACCAACCACGGTACGAGCCGTTTTCTTTTCCTTGCCGCTGGCATCCGGAGCTTTTCCTCCGCCCTCTTGCTTTTTGACAACAATGACATATCTCATTTCTGTGCCACCTTTTGCGAAGTGGCCTACCAGATCAGTAAAGCTTCCTTTCACGGTGCCGGCCTTATTGAGGATCTTTAAACTAATGTTTTCTGTGCCGCCGGCCGTAATAATTTCAATGTCAGCAATATTGCCTTCACTGGTGGGAACCTGTCGGGACTCCCCTCCGAACATACTGGCCAAAAAAGGTTCCCATAAAAAACCAGCCACAGATGCATTAAACTCTTTAAGCATCCACACAAACTGATTTAAAAACATTAGATAAGATAATGTTTTGGCAATAGTTGCATCCTTAAGATGGGTTTCGGGAGTATCAAAGAAATTAGATATAGCCTGTAGCTTGGCTGCCACCTGGCTGCTGCTGCCTTCGCCCGCGATTCCTAAGTTTTGCATCCACTTCACAAAGTTCGATCGATCTTCCGATTCGGGACGCTGCCCCACCGTGATCTCAGTAGGAATAATATTGGGCATTCTAAAAGTACGCTCGCGTTGCTTGGCACCGGGGCGCACGAACTTATCGTCCTCCTCGAACAGCATCAGCTTCATTACTGCATTAACAAGGTCCTCAGTTTCAGCCTGCTTCCTATAAAAGTTCTCAACTAGTGTATCAATATTCATGGTTTATCCTCGTGCCTAATACTAATTAGATGATTTTATCAACAATACCCATTTCTAATACTTCCTCGGCTGAGAAAAATTCATCTGTGTTGCGTGACATTATATTATATATCTCTCCCACCGACAGTGAACTGTGTGCTGCGAGCGCTTCCACCATCATATCTTCGACTTTTTTAAGTTCATCAAAGTTGGCGCGGATATCAGGATGGGTCCCTCCCGCATTAGAAGAGCAGTGATGAATCATCACCCGGGTATTCTTAGCAATATAACGTTTGCCCGGAGTGCCGGAGGCCAACAGTAGGACGGCAGCAGAATAAACGCGACCGTACCCAAAGGTAGAAATGTCACGATTGGCTTTTACTACCTGCATGAGATCATAAACTGAAAACATATCATTAACTGAACCTCCTCCGGAGCATATATAAAATTCGATGTCGGCGTTGTCGTCGAGGTCCTCTTTTGTTCCAAGGATCTTGCCGCCATTATATCCTAGCAGCGACATGGCCAGCTGTTGCGCGGCGGACTCGGTGATGTCTCCCACGAGGCCCATCAGTGGAGGGTCTTCTTCCGCGATCGGCCCTAACATATGGCTTTCTTCGTTGGGGTCCCCTTCTTCGGGGTTATCGTTGTTGGTAAACATTTATTCTTTATCTCCTCCTAGGCCGCGAAGTTCACTTCTTAAAAAGACCATCGCCTCGTTCCAATTGTTAAAAGGCATCATGGTCCGGAAGGTTCGCGGAACCTTGGTTACTAAGGATAGTATAACTGTGTTCTTCCAGTTTGTCAAGGCTTGATTATCAACCTCTTGAAACTTATGAATTTGCTTTGTTGTAAAACCATTTTCATGCATCTGCTTTCTCTTTAACTCTTTAAGAAATTCAACATCTTCAATAATAGTGAGACACATCAATAATAGGTGAGCTATCACCTCGCGCAGCAGCCGCCACATGTGCACCACCTCAAACAGTCGTGTTAAATAAAAACTGGTGAAGACACCTACTCCAAAACCCAGCACTACAAAAACCATAAGCTCTTGCGTTGTTACATCATACATAATCAATCCAAACTAAAAAGGCTGTGGGGGATACCCACAGCCTCTAGTATATGTTAGGAGCGCTTGAAAGTCAAGCGTTAATTTTATTTCCGGGCACGAAGCTCTACTGCGTCTCCGGGCATTCCCCCATCTGCTTGCACGCGTCGCTGATCGCTTGATAGTATTGCTCCGCAGTTTCTTCGTCCGCAAATCCCAGTGCGGCTGCCTCAGGTCCCCGTGGCGACGAAAAGAGGTTGAAAGCGATGTGCCACGCGATCTCGTTGGGGTTCTCGCCCATGGTACCGATCTCGCCCAGGTTGTACATCTTATTCGCTGCGCCACCGTCTTCGCCTGGATAGGCGCCGGCCCACAATTCCGCCATCTTGCCGCCGTCAACTGGTATGCCTGCGGCCTTCAAAGATTTGGCGAGTTCCTGCGCCACCTTGGGTGCAAGTTGGGACCTAATCTTCTGCTCGGAGCTTACTCCTAGAGCTTTCTTAGCGCCTCGGAACGCGGACCGTCCCATGGAGGCGAGGCCCTCGTCTAAGTTAGATTTTTTTTTGGAGCCAATCGCGCTCTTTAGAATTCGCGCAGCAACACGCTTAGTGATCTGCTCCACCAGTTCGTCTTCGGCTTCAACGTCCATTTCCATATCGTCAACAGCACCCATCTCAACATCTGCTTCAAGCTCGTCTTCTTCAGCTTCCATCTCGTCGGAGTCGATCTCAACTTCGTCGCCCAGGACGCCTTCCAAAGCAGTCTCTAGCGCGGAGAGAAATTCATCGACCGAAACCATGCGGCCCTCTTCGGCCGGGGCTTCGGCACCCAACTCAACATCTGCTTCAAGCTCATCGGTTGCAGCTTCCTCGTCTCCTTCCAGACTATCGTCTGCAAGGTCGTCGGCTGCAAAGTCGTCTAATTCTTCGGGGCCTGCTTCGACCTCCGCAAGATCGCCGGTACGGTTGCGCCGGCGGCCTAGGCCATCGTTAGTACGGTTGGTTTCATTAGCACCATTTCCATGGCTTTCGTCGAGGTCACCCTCGTCGTCCCGGTACATGCCGGCTTCTTTAAGACCACCGACAAAGCCGGGGGTGAGTGGCTCTAAACTCGCAAGCTTCATGAACTGGCGAATTTGAGCTTCATTTAGTAGTGATTTTTTGGACATAATCGATTAATCTCCTAACATCGTCGCGAAATATGCTACTTTAAATAGTATTTTCTCTCTTTAACGTCTTTTTTAATTTGACAAGAGCGGCGTCTACCAACTGCTTAGCACGCACAGTACTAACTTGGTGTCTTTTCCCTATCTCTTCGAGTGTCATCGGGCCATACTTTTGGATTGCAATAGACGTACAGTTAAAATCTTCCGCATACTCTATATACAATCGACAGCTCTTTTGCTGACAAACTTTCTTCTTTAAGTAACACTCCTTTGCGCATTCTTTCATAACTCTGGTAAATCCTTTTCTAGTACATCAAATATGTTCTCGATATCTTCCTCATTAAGTGCAAGGTCTTTCATGAGTTGGTTCCCCTTGTCGCGGAGCTTACGGGAAGCCGTTGTTCTCTTTTTCGACTGCACTCTTTTTGTTATTTTATAGTCATCGAGAAACTCCATAAATAACTTATCTTGATTCAGGTAGGACTCTACACAAATCCGAAAAAATTCAGTTTGGGTTTTGATTTCATCATAATACAGCCGTACTTTTAAATTCTCATGGCTCTTCGAGTTAACAAAGAATGTTAACTTAGAGTGTGTATCATGAAAATCGCTCATCGTAAAATGTGAGGAGAACTTTCTGTTTGGCTGCTTACAGTTTGACGAATAAGCCTCGCCTTATTTTGTAATTCGCGAATTGACCGGGCGCCCGAGTAGGACAGGCCGCTTCGAATTCCTCGTTCTAGATCTTCTAGGATATCTTCCACAGGCCCCTTGCAAGGAACCGTAGTGGCGATGCCTTCCAGCGACGCGGTGGTGCCGCGCCATGCAATCTGGGCATCTTTGCTCGCCATACCCCGATAGGACTTAAACTTGCCCTTCCGGCTGTTGATCACATCGCCAGGAGTTTCATCAGTACCTGCAAGCAGAGACCCAAGCATAACGAAGTCAGCCCCAGCCGCCAAAGCTTTGACAATATCGCCGGCACTCCGAATTCCTCCGTCCGCAATAATTGGTACGGTCCCGGATCCTCGGCCTTCCGCGCAATCCAATATTGTTTGCAAGCCCGGGACGCCGTGGCCAGTCTGAACCCTAGTTGAACAAATAGAACCGCCGCCAATATTGCAGCGCACACTATCGGCTCCCCAATCGACCAAGTCATTATAACCCTCCAAGGTTGCAACGTTGCCCGCCATGATATGAACCGAGTCGGCGAAGCAGTCGCGTAATTCGTGAAGCGCTTCCTTCATTAATATGTGGTGCCCATGGGCAACGTCCACACATAAGATTCGAGTGCCCACATCATAAAGGGCTGTTGCTCTATCTAAATAGTCTCCAGAAGTTCCTATCGCTGCGGCAGCGTTGGCTTGACACAAGACAATAATGTGATCCATGATTTCTATTTGTCGATCAATGGTGTTATAACGATGTACTACCGCCAAACCACCCTCCTGCCACATTGCAACTCCCATTTCTTCTTCGCTAATGGTATCCATTGGGCTGGCGATGATGGGTAGACTGAGTTTTGTGGTGGGCCCATTACCGCGGAGGATGGAGGCGACGCTTACCTCCGACCTACTTTTAATGTCTGAGTATTGGGGCTCCAGTAAAACATCATTATATGTAAGTGCTTCTTTAATCTTCATTTCTACTCTCCACTACTTTCTTTATTGTACTCCAACAATCAGGACATGTCAAGCGTACTCTTTTCTCATTAATAGTAACGTTCCAAGTTTTTACAGTTTGGTGCGTTCTCTCAAAAGGCAATTGACATACACAACACTCGGTGGGGTGGCTTTCCAGTATCGCAGCAGCCTCGGACGCCAATCTTGCTTGCGCAGCTTTTCGCTCCTGCTTCCTCTTTTTAGTATTAACCTTCCGCAGCTTTCTCATGCTGTCCCAGTTACTGGCCCGTACTACCTAAAGCGCCGTCGCGTCGATTTGAAATCGTAATGGGATACCACTCGTAGATGTCCGGAGTTGCGCTAGCCACGAACCGTGCAGGTACAACTGGGACCACCACCGCCTGGGCAACCTTTGCGCCCGGCTCTAGAAGCTGAGGCTCTGTGCCAATATTGTGAAGGTTTACAAAAACCTCTCCTTCGTAGCCGCTGTCGACTACGCATGCGCCTACTAATAGTTGACGCTTATGGGCAATGCCTGACTTGTTCATGATCTGCATCATGTAGCCATGAGGTATAGCGAACATGCAGCCCGTGGGTACAAGCATACTCTCTCCTGGATAAACGGCCAGGACCGTCTCCGACGCTTCGCTCGGCGTCCAACGTAAGTCTAGTCCTGCATCGCTAGGGTTAGCTCTCACTGGAGGGAAATCGTTCCCTCGTATCATATGGTATTGTAAAATCATCTTAAATCCTTTCTGGTGATTCTGAAAATATAATGTTAAGGTCAGCCTCGTCTTCGAGGTAGCGGCTAATGTATTGTTTCCACCCGACCTCTGTGCCAAGCTGCATCGAGATTGAATCGTCTCGGTACGACCGCAAATTCCACTTTCCAACTTGGCGTAGAATATCGACCTTGTTAATAATTAAATCTGTGACTCCGTTTATATCAATAGCTCTCTTGAGATCTCTAATATTGAGCCAGTTACATTGACGGGGGCGCCCTGTTGTTGCTCCAAACTCATCGCCAATCTGCTGAAGCAAATCAAAGGCGCGGCCTTTTCCATGAAACTTCTTGGCGCCAACATAAGTGTCGTAAGCTTTGGTGACACCGTATACGCGTCGAACAGCATGTGCAGGGATGCCATTGAGAAGAGCACCAGCAACGGTACAGTGGCTAGAAGTAACATAGGGGTAGTCGCCCCAATCAATGTCTAGACCAAACCCCTGAGCGCCCTCACAGAGGACAGTAGCATGAGGTGCTTTGGTGAGAAAAGGTTCATGAAGTTCTCGATACAGATCGATAAGATAAGAACTTTCTATTAGCTCCGGTACATCTACTGCACGAACTCCTTTTCGACTATACTTGTCACGGTAAGCGGGGCCGTTTCCTCGCTTCGTTGTTCCGATTACACTATCTTTATTATCTTCTTCCATGTGGGAGTCGGTAATAACATGAGCGTTCTCTGCTATATACACGAGGCCGGCTGTGGTGATGCCGGCATCCTCCAACATTTCAATCTCACTGTAGAACTGTTTAAGATTCACTACACAACCCGCGCCGATGATGGACTTGATACCAAAAAATACTCCGGCGGGAATGTGGTGTGTTACAAACTTCTCCCCATTATGATAAATGGTGTGGCCCGCGTTGCACCCCCCATTAAAACGAAGACAGTGAGTATACTCCCCGCTCTTCAAAAGGTGATGGGTTACTTTTCCTTTCCCCTCATCACCGTAAGACAAACCAACTACAATATCAGCAATCATTTTCTTCCCTTTCAAAGTTAAAATCATATTCGAGTGCATCCGCACACACGATATTTGTGTTTACGATGTCTCGATGTTCGGGGCTGTACCCTACTACTTCCAATAAATTCTTTTTACAAACTCTAACGTTATCTTCCATAAGGTCCACTCCATAAAGAGAGAGTAAAGATTCAGTAGGGGAAAGCCCTTGGGCAATCCGACGTTTCAGGATCTCCACTAAGAAGATCCCCTCGCCCACGCATGGTTCACAGATTGTCTTAGACGCGTCTGTAAAATATGCTGTGGGAAGTTCATCCAAAATCTCTGTAACCAATTCGACGGGGGTGAATATCTCCCCATTAGTGTACTGTCGTATCTGACTTCTTTGTATTTCCATTTTACCTCCAAGTAATGGCTTTCTTAATCTCCGCAATCTCACCAGGGGTGAGATCAAAAAACTTAAACATCTCGGCATCGGTTAGCTTATGGGTCATAGGGACCTCGGGGAGCTTACGCAATAGCTGCACGTTATTCCAATTAGCATAGCGAAAGCACTCATTAATGTAATCAAATACTACGTTGTTAATGTTGTGCAATGCCAGTGTAGGTTCGATGCCATCAGGAATAAGGTAGTAACAAAAACTCTGCGTAACTCCATATGTGCTCAAACTCATAGCTCGAAAATAGGTGGTGGTAGGGATCAAGACCTTGCCTCTTCCTTGGTGTACGTGCGGAGTGTTAAACCAATACAATTTACGCGGAGTGTTCTGAACGGGGTAAAAGAATGCCCCTTCTTTCTCGACGCGCCAGCGGTCTTTGTGCACGCTGTGATGCTTTGTGTTGTTTATGATGCCCAAGAGTGGCCGTTGAGACTGCAGTACTTTCTTAACAATACTCACAGAGGCGGCAGTGATGTTCCTTGGAAAGGCATCCAATACACAATCTCGAATATCGTAATAACCGTGGGATACGCTGCCGTCAATTTCCTTATTAGTAATTTTGGTGCGCCCCTGATAGGCGCCCTTTCGCATGGTGAAATATGAAAAGGTTGATCCCACTCCAGGGAAATGACGGCGGCACTCGTCCTTGTTAATGCATTCTAAATCATAAGGCAAAAAATATTTGGTTAGTAATTGACGTGAACCCATCCACGAAGATGGGATTACCAAAGCCAGATGACCATTGTCTTTTACTAGAGTATTAATACCAAGATCAAGAAACTTACGCCAGAGAGTATTCTTCTTTTCAGTATGTTGAGAGTTTTGATAAGGCGGGTTAGTTAGTACGAGATCAAATTTCATTTTCTATCCTAGTAGCCTCAGGGTACGCCTGATGGATCTCGTTGAGAACCCCCAAGCTGGGTCGTAATCTAGCCGACCCATATATGGACGGTTCAAGTGAATCCTATCCTTACCTTCTACTATACCCCAACACCGGAACTTTGTCAACACCGAATTAGAATCAATTACCGCAACAATCCAATATGGCTTTCCGTTCTTTGTCTTCTTCCTTATAATTTCTCGCGGGATAAACCACACCACTCCCAAATCAGGATCATAGTCAGAAACCGGAGGTACATAGTTGGCTTCCAAGCGCTCTCTCACAGCATCTGTCATAACCAAATGCATGGGGAAAATCCCAGTGAGGGTGGTCAAGTTGTCGATCTCTTCTTCGTTTGTAAAGTCCCCCTCCTCCTTGTATGTTTCTATGTTCTCAAGAAACTTCTTCTTACTATACACTCGATCCACAGCAACCGTCGACCAGAAGTGCTTGCGCCCCGTAAATCGTTCGTCCATCAGGTTGTTCAGCGCACCAGAACGAACCAGCACGTCGAGTGCCTTCTTGTTCAGCTTGCTGTACACAATATCATCATGGAACAGGAACTCCTCAATATCATTGAACGGTCTGTTCGCGACGATCTGCTGAATGGCTGCGTCGCCCAAACCCTTGAGTCCTGCTAGCGGCTGCACCAGTATCTTATCATTGGTGGGATGGATCTCCCACACAAACGATGAAGTGTTAATGTCAGCTTCTACAATCTCAAAGCCGTTGGCCTTTGCAATGTTAATGGCGCGCTCCTTGCGCTTCTCTGGTTCCTTATCGAGGAACGATGCCATCCACTCCACCGGGTAGTAGTTGTAGAGCCACGCGCACTGGAACGATATTGCCGAGTATGAAACCGCATGCGACTTGTTGAAGCCGTAGCCGGAGAAATACTCAAAGCGTTCCCACATATCCTCCGCTTCGCTGTGGCGGATGCCCTTCTCTACGCAGCCGTCGATGAACTTGGTGCGGAGGGCCCTCTTAACTCTG
>Ga0209349_1000913_pt1 | contig 14835 bp, 12 predicted proteins | sample ETNvirnome_2_130_FD_184067 | JGI IMG/M metagenome (GOLD analysis project Ga0209349, IMG submission 184067) | Marine viral communities from the Pacific Ocean - ETNP_2_130 (SPAdes) (version 2) | ecosystem: Environmental > Aquatic > Marine > Oceanic | place: Pacific Ocean | collected 2013-06-22
TGGCAGTGGGCTTCAAACTCTTCGCGACTGGCCCAAATTTCATGGAACACAATCGGGTAGCTAGTGCCTTGGGCAAACGGGTTATCGATCTGGCGAGTCACCGTGTAGTGTAAGCAGGCATCTTCGCGGTGCGTATTGGGTTCTAACGTCTGTAGCGCTTTAAATACGGCTTCCTCTTTACCAGCCTTGGGTTTGAAGCTAGCGATGCAGTAGATTTTTTTCGACATATTGTGTTCCATGTAAGGAGGGTTCTGCCCACCATTATGGGGCCGATAGCGGTAGATACCAACCTATCGCATCATCCGTTCCGCCAGCGTTTCTAATTCAGGTACCGTCATATCCGGCTCAATGCCCCAGGGGTCGAAGGGAGCGTCCGAATGGCGGCGTACCCAGGCGCTACGCAGGCCCGCGTGGGCCGCACCAATCACATCAAAGGGGTTGCTAGAGATCAGCCAGGTGTTTTCCGGGCGCGTTTCTAGCCACGTGCGTAGGTAGGCATAAACGGCGGGGTCGGGCTTGAAGCGCTTTACCTCATCGACACTGATCACGACATCCATATGACTCCTCACACCTGCGCGAGTCAGCAGTTGGCTAACAGCTTCTTCCGTGCCGTTGGAAAAGGCCACGCAGCGGATGCCCGCATCGCGCAGTTGGTCCAGCGCAGGTACCACATCTGGGAACGCAGGCAGCTCCGCATAAACGGCCATTAAGTGGTCGTGGTCATTATCGGAAAGGCCGGTTTGTAGCGCTCGATCGGTGAATACCAGCGCTTCACGCGTGCACTCGGTAAAGGACACATAAGCCCCCATCAGGCCATGGCGGAAGCTGTACTCCAGCTGCTTTTCCCGCCAGCGTTTGGCAAACTCGCCTGCCTTGGTGACATCGCTTAGGCGGCGTTCCAGTTCAACGGTTACCCCCTGGGTATCAATTAGCGTGCCGTATACATCAAAGGCTAGTACCGGTTGCATTGTGTACGTCTCCTTAACGATCCATTGTCTATTCACTGTATTCAGCATAGACACCGCGATCAAAAACAGCCGTGAACAAATCGGGTAGGGGCCGGGGTCACCCCCGGCGCCCTCCCACACCACCGTACGTACGGTTCCGTATACGGCGGTTCATGAAGAACGACTAAGCCATCTTACCGTATCGAGTACCGAGATCAGGCCCAGCCGCTCGAACCACTTCCGCGGCAGGGCCTGATTCATGTGCGAGGCACCGGCGTTCCACCAGGCGCCTCGCCCATTCCCCGCTGACTTCCAGGCACGTTGCTCGTCCAGACCCAGTGCCAGGAGTTTCCGGCGCCAGGTTTGTGGGCGCTTCCATTGCCGCCAGATCACGCAACGCAGTCGGCGTCGTGTCCAACCATCCAGCGCTTCCAGCGGGCGCTCTACGTCGACGAGGGAGAAGTAGTTGGCCCAGCCCCGCAGGACCGGGGTCAACTCTTCGATCACGCGCCGTATGTTGCGCCCCCTGCCACGCTTGAGGATCTCGCGGACACGCTGCATCAGGCGCTGCAGGCTGGCCTTGGCCAGCGTCAGCTTCGGCCGCTTGTGCCGGGTCAGCGTGTAGCCCAGGTACCCCCGGTTCCAGGGTCGGTCCACCGCGCTCTTGTCGCGATTGACCGTGAGCCTGAGCGAGTTCTCGAGAAAATCACTCAGGCTGGCCATGACGCGCTCGCCCGCTCGCTGACTCCTGACGTATACCTGCAGGTCGTCGGCGTAGCGGCAGAAGCGGTGACCGCGGCGTTCCAGCTCCTTGTCCACGTCATCCAGCAGGATATTGGCCAGCAGTGGGCTCAGCGGCCCACCCTGGGGCGTGCCCTGCCGGCGTGGCGCGACCAGGCCGTCCTGGAACATCCCGGCTTCCAGATAGCGGCGGATCAGGCGTAACGCTCGCTTGTCGCGGACGCGGCGCGCGACCCGGGCCATCAGCAGGTCGTGGTTCACCCGGTCGAAGAAGGCTTCCAGGTCGAGGTCGACCACCCAGCGGTGGCCGGCAGTGACATGGGCCTTCATCGCCGAGATGGCCTGCTGGGCACTGCGCCCTGGCCTGTAGCCGTAGCTCGATGCCGAGAATGTCGGATCGAAGATCGGCGTCAGTACCTGAAGCAGCGCCTGCTGGATCAGCCGGTCGGTCACCGTGGGGATGCCGAGCTGCCGCGTCCCGCCCTTGGGCTTGGGAATCTCGACGGCTCGGATCGGGCTGGGATGATACTCACCGGCCAGCAGCCGCTCACGCAGCGTCGGCCAGTACTGTTTCAGGTGATCGGCCAGCTGGTCCACCGTCATGCCATCGGCACCCGGTGCGCCTTGGTTGGCAACCACCTTCCGGTAAGCTCGCGCCATGTTGGCCTTCGCTACCACGGCCTCCATGAGCGGGGCGGGCTCCGCTTTCGTCCACGATGACGACGCCGGGACCGTCTCGACGCCCACCGGCCGGGACTCAGGGTTCCGCCCCTGCCCCTCTGGGTGGGTGACGGTATCAGCGTCAGTGTCTGTCTTCATGATCGATCCTCGAGACGTCATCGCCTACTCGCGGTTCTTCATGTTCGGCCCTTGGTGCCGGGGTGAATCGGCACTTACTATGGCCTCTGCTGACGTCTGGTGACCCATCCCGTCGCCTCTCGACGCCGGTAGCACCGTGGCAGACCACCAGACCTCCCAGGGTAAGACGCGCGACCTTCCCGCTTATGCCTGTCGGATTTACGTCATGGCGTTCCGTGCAAGTATCGGGCTTTGGTGATGCGTGCCACCTCACCCCGCCATGACGCCTCGTATCCGCTTCCTGTTCGTCAGGCCAGCGTTTTGCCTCGGGCTGCCTTCAGATTCTCCCTCGCGGGAGACACCCTTGCCGTCGGCTAGCACTTCCCCTTGCCGGGCGTGCAGGGGACTTTCACCCCCAAGTCATTCCAAGGCACCACCCTCGGAAACAGCGCCAGTCAGGCGCTGCGCGCCATGCCTGGCGCACACGCAAAACAAGGGCCGGCCCCCGAGGCCGGCTAGGAGTCGCAAGATGGCAAGCGTGACCCTGGAAAGGCTCAACAAGACCTTCGGCAGCACCCACATCATCAAGGACGTCGACCTCAAGGTCGGCGACGGCGAGTTCGTGGTCTTCGTCGGCCCCTCGGGCTGCGGCAAGTCGACCCTGCTGCGCCTGATCGCCGGGCTCGAGTCGATCAGCGACGGCGAGCTCAGGATCGCCGACGACGTGGTCAACGACCTGCCGCCCCGCGAGCGCGGCGTGGGCATGGTCTTCCAGTCCTACGCCCTCTACCCGCACATGACGGTCTACGAGAACATGGCCTTCGGCCTCAAGCTGGCCAAGATGGCCAACGAGACCGTCGATGAGCGCGTGATGGCCACGGCCCGCATCCTGCAGCTCGAGGAGCTGCTGCACCGCAAGCCCAAGGAGCTCTCCGGCGGCCAGCGCCAGCGCGTGGCCATGGGGCGCGCCATGGCCCGGGAGCCGCGCATCCTGCTGTTCGACGAGCCGCTCTCCAACCTGGACGCCTCGCTGCGCGTGCAGATGCGCAACGAGATCGCCCGCCTGCACCACCGCCTGGGCTCCACCATGATCTACGTCACCCACGACCAGGTGGAGGCGATGACCCTGGCGGACAAGATCGTGGTACTGCGCGACGGTCGCATCGAGCAGGTCGGCAGCCCCCAGACGCTCTACCAGCAGCCGGCCACCAGGTTCGTCGCCGGCTTCATCGGCTCGCCCACCATGAACTTCATGCCGGCCGAACTGCTCGGCGGGAACGAGGAGGGCTGTCGGGTCCAGGCCCCGGGGCTCGGCGAGCTGTCGCTGCCCCAGGACGCCAGCGGCCAAGGGCCCGGCGCCGAGCTGTCGCTGGGCGTGCGCCCCGAGCACCTGCGGCTGGCCGAGGCCGAGGGCGACAACCGCTTCGAGATCGTCAACGTCGAGTACCTGGGCAACGAGGTCTATGTCTATCTCGAGCCACGGGAAGGCGACACCCTGCTGATCCACCGCAGCGAAGCGCCCAGCGACTGGCAGGTCGGCCAGGACGTCGCTCTGCGCGTCGATGTCGAGCATACTCACCTGTTCGACGCCTCCGACCGGGCACTGGCCATCGCCACGCAGCGCCACGCTGCCTGACAGGGAGACATCACCAATGGGACACCTGACACTCACCGGCATCGGCAAGGACTACGACGGCGTCGAAGTCTCGCGAGACATCGACCTGAGCATCGAGGATGGCGAATTCGTGGTCTTCGTCGGCCCCTCCGGCTGCGGCAAGTCGACGCTGCTGCGCATGATCGCCGGCCTGGAAGAGATCAGCCGGGGCGAGATGTGCCTGGACGGCGAGCGTCTCAACGAGACGCCGCCCCAGGAGCGCGATATCGGCATGGTCTTCCAGTCCTACGCGCTCTATCCCCACATGACGGTGGCGGAAAACATGGCCTTCGGGCTGAAGCTCGCCCACGCCGACAAGGCCGAGATCAAGCAACGGGTCGAGGCCGCCGCCCACACCCTGCAGCTATCGCCACTGCTGGATCGCCGCCCCAAGGCACTGTCCGGCGGCCAGCGCCAGCGGGTGGCCATCGGCCGCACCCTGGTCAAGCAGCCCCGGGTATTCCTGTTCGACGAGCCGCTGTCCAACCTCGACGCCTCGCTGCGCGTCGAGATGCGCGTACAGCTCGCCGAACTGCATCGCCGACTCGGCGCCACCATGGTCTACGTCACCCACGACCAGGTCGAGGCCATGACCCTGGCGGACCGGATCGTCCTGCTCAGCAGCGGTCGCATCGCCCAGGTCGGCGCGCCGCTGACGCTCTACCACTTCCCCGAGAGCCTGGAAGTCGCCGCCTTCATCGGCTCTCCCCGCATCAACACCCTACCGGTCACGGTCATCGATCCCGGCAAGCGGCGCACCGGCGTGCGACTGCCCAACGGCGAGACACTGCCCGTGGCGGTGGATGGTTCGCGCCTGACGGAGGGCGACACGGCCACCCTGGGCATTCGTGCCGAGGATTTCGTCACGCCGGATACGGCCGATGCCCTGCTGCAAGGTCGCCTGGGCGTCGCAGAACGGCTCGGCTACGAGACCCTCGCCCACATCGACGTGGACGGTGTCGAAGGCACCGTGACCCAACGTCTCGACCGTCTGGCGTGCCTCGAGCCCCGACAAGCCCTGACACTGGGCCTGTCCGGCGAGCAGTGCCATCTGTTCGATGCCGAGGGTCAAGCCTGTCCCCGCCAGGTGGAGATCCCCGGCATCGCCCGATGACGCGGGCGGCTCGCGTCCGCCCCGGTGCGCCGCACCGGGGCCTCCCGGGTGCCTGGCGGGCCTGACACCGAGCGACTGCTGATCCGGCTTCTCGTCACGATCGGCCAGGCCCGTCAGGCTACTGGAGAAAGGAGAAGCCGGGCGGATACCGGTGATAGCCATCGAAATCCTCCTTGCCCAGCGGCACGCCCTCCGCCCTGGCGATGGCATAGACCATCGACAAGTGGAAGAAGAAGTTCGGCAGGGCGAAGGCCTGGACGTATTCGTCCATGGGCAGGGAGATGACCGCGTGTCCCGCCGTGTCCTCGCCCAGCGGCGAGTCCCCGGGATCCCGGGGAATGGAAAGCGCCAGGATGAACTCACGGCTGCGATCGAGCTGCTCCCGGACGCTGGCGTAGCGATTGACCTCGCCATCGTCTCGGTCGTCGCCGGCGTCGAAACAGACCTCCGGGACCCTGGCCAGCCGGCAGCAGGCGCGGAGCGCGAAGTTTGCCGCGATCCTGGCCTGGGTGTGCAAGGGGAACATATCCGGCGCCAGGCTGGCCTGCAGAATGCCGTGTCGCGCCGTATCGTGTCGTTCGATCTTCTCCATGAGCGCTGTCAGGCGCTCCAGATAGTGAACCAGGGTGTCCTGAACCGTCACGGTTATCCCTCCTCTCCCTCGTCGCGTCTCTTCCCGCCAGCGCCGGCGATGGTCGTCAGCGCCGCTCCAGGCGTTCCGCCAGCCAACGCCGGGTGCCCGATTCTCCTTCACGTTCGGCATGCTCGGCCAGTGTCATCGCCAGCTCCAGGTCACCGCTATCCAGGGCGGCCCGGATCATGCGTCGCCAGTCGAGGGGCGCCGAATCGACCGGCTCGTGCTCAGGAGGTGGCTCGGCCTGTGTCGGGCTCGTCGGCACCGTCTCGGCGCCACCGCTGCCCAGCAGTGGCGCCAGCAGACCATCACTCTCGCCCAGCGGCCTCACCCGCAGCGATACCTCGCCACTGGCCAGGTGCGGCGCCACCGGATCGACCACCGCCGGCTCGGCGAGATGACGCGCCCGTGCCTGGGCTCGCGCCGGGTGCAGCAGTTCGCTTTCCGCGGCCCGAGCGGCATCGGACGTCAGGACCACCAGCCGGTCGGCCCGGGCCGAGGGCGTGATACCGAAGCTCAGGTAGAGGCGGTCGTCGTTCAGGCCCCGTGTCGGCTGGTAGGTGAACTCCCGCCAGTCGAAGCGGCGCTGTATCGCGCCCGTCTCGTCGAGGATCAACACCAGGGGGGCGAACAGTGACAGATGCCCCTGGTCGTCGCGCCACACACGGCTGATCAGCTCCAGGCGCAGCGGCCCCATGCCGCGCGGCAGCTCCATGGCGTGAAAGGGGCTGGGACCAGTATCGAAGCGGTGAATCGGCGTCTCGGGGCCGAAGCGCAAGGTTCGCTCGTCATGGCCGGCCAGCGGCGATAACGGCAGGGAATCGAGCCCTCGACAGCAATCGCTGGCGCGCTCGAGCCAGGCCTCGTCGGGCCGGTGTTCGGTGGCCGAAGGCGTCGTCGTGGCGCAGCCGCCGAGCAGCAGCGCTCCCAGGGCGCCTGCCAGGGCGAGACGGCGTTTGGCCGCCCTGTGGGAAACTTCGATGGACATATCATGACCTCGTGGGGTGGCAGGAAAGCGGTGACAAGGAAAAATGCCGGTGCCCCAGGGCACCGGCCAACGATCAGCAAACTGTCATCTCACGCCATGCGTGAGGCTTACCACCAGGCCTCGGCCTGTAGCCCCACGGTCACGCCGTCGTACTCGCCCATGTCGATGGACTCGCTGGCAGCGTTGTAGACATCACCATCCCAGTTGGCATAAGTCACGAAAGCGCGCAGCACCGGACGCGCGAAGGCCCCGCGTCCCGCCGACCACTGCTGGGCCAGGGTCAGTTTGGTCAGGTCGGCGGTTTCCATGCCGTCATCCTGAGGGTCGACACGGTCATAGCCGAGTTCCAGCGCCGTGCTCTGGGTGTCGGTCCAGTAATAGGTCGGTCGAACGCCGGCCGACAGCCAGGTCTGCCCCTGGCCGTTGTCCAGGTCACGGTCCTCGTAGATGGCGGCGTAGAGCATGTCGATATCCGGTGTCAGGTTGACCTGACCGTGATTGAGCACGCGAATCATGTCGCCTTCCGGCGTGGTCGACGCCGTGTTGGCACGACCGGAACCGCCGATGATGCCGTCGGTGGCATACTGCACCGCGAACTTGTTGTAACCACCGAACCAATCGCCCTGGGTGTGCTGCAGGGTCACCATGTACCCCTTCTTGGGATCGATGCCGGCGCGGTCCTGGGCATCGGTGAGCGTTGCCGCGCCATAGTCGTAGCCGATCTCGAGGCTACCGCCCGGATTGGTCGCGATGTCCGCCAGGCGAATGTCGAGGGTGTTGTTGGCGAGGTTCTGGCGCCCATCGGGGAACTCGGTGTCCTCGCTGGTGTTGCGCAACCAGGCCAGGCTCAACTTGCCGAAGCCCAGGTCGATGTTCTCGATACCGCCACCGGGCCCCGAGAGGTCCCAGTAGTAGTAGTCGTTCAAGTGGATGTCATGGCGCTGGTAGTAGCGCTTGCCGGCCCAGAGGGTCGCGTTGGGCAGTGCCTCGATCACCCCGGTCGCCTGGACGTTGAGCTGGCGCAGCGCCATGGTGTTGCCATCGTCGCTTTCGCTGTCCAGGGCCTCGAAGTCGTTGCCCTGCTCGTTGACGTAGGCCACCAGGCTGTCGAAATAGAAGGTCTTGCCGTCCTTCTCGTAGAGCGTCGAGCCCAGGCCCAGCTCGGCGTAGGTCTCGCACTCGTTGCCGAGGCGGTACTTGGCCGGCGCGCCGGCTGCCTGGAAGCACGCCTGGTCGCCACCGCCGGTGGTCGAGCCGATTCCCGAGCGACCAAAGCCGTAGAAGTCGACGTCGGCGGCCTGTGCAGCCCCGGTCGCTCCCAGGGCGATGGCGGCGGTCAGGGTGGAGAGCGTAAAGCGTCGTGTCCTGAGTGAGGTCATGATGATCCCTTTCTTGTTGTGTATGGCAAAGCCGGGCTTGAAACCCATGCGCTCTTGAAGCCCGGTCGGGCGTTAGCGGCGACGGCTCCCTGACGGGATGCCGCCGTACTGTGTCGGAAAGGAGGCGCCCTGTTATCCTCCCCGCCCCATGGATGAGGGGCGGGGGAACGGGGCGTAGGCGATAGTAAGCGGAGGAGGAGTGTCAGCCCTTCACGCCGCCGGCGGTCAGGCCGCCGACGATCCAGCGCTGACAGAGCAGGAACACCAGGGTGATGGGCAGGCCGGAGAGCACCGCCGCCGCAAAGTCACCCCAGCGCTGGTTATGCTCGGCGAGATACTGCTGGGCGCCCACCGCCAGCGTCAGCTTGTCCTCGTCGAGCAGCAGCACCGAGGCCATGGGATACTCCATGATCGACATGATGAAGGCGAGGATGAACACCACCATCAAAATCGGCACCGACAGCGGCAGCAGGATGTGCCGGAACGCCTGCCAGGTGCTCGCTCCATCGATCATGGCGGCCTCCTCCAGGGAGCCGTCGATGGATTCGAAGTAGCCCTTGATGGTCCAGATATGCAGGGCCACAGCGCCGAGCGAAGCGAGAATCAGCGAGCCATGGGAGTTGATGCCGAGCCAGGGCACCAGTTGGCCGAGCCGGTCGAACAGCGCATAAAGCGCCACCAGCGACAGCACTGGCGGGAACATCTGGAAAATCAGCATCCCCTTGAGCAGCCCCGCCTTGCCGCGAAAGCGCATACGGGCGAAGGCATAGGCACTGGTAGTGGCGAGCAACAGGATCAGCACCGAGGACACCGCCGCCACCTTGACCGAATTCCAGAGCCACAAGAGCACCGGAAACGGTGGCTGTACGACGCTGCCATCGGCGCGCTCCCAGGGAATCCCCAGCGCCAGAGACCAGTGCTCCAGGGAGAAGCGTTCGGGAATCAGGTTGCCGGTGGCAAAATTGCCCTCGCGAAAGGAGATCGAGATCACCAGCAGCAAGGGAAATGCCACCAGGGCGACAACACCCAGCAGGGCGAGATGCGCGGCCAGCTTGCGCGCACGGATGGAACGCGGTTGAACCATGGCCATGGAAGAATCCTCCTGGAATCCGGACCTACACCTCGACCCGGGAGAGCCGCAGGTTGAGCAACGACAATCCCATCACCAGCAGGAAGATCAGGGTGGCGATGGCCGCTGCCAGCCCGAAGTCCTGCCCGGCATCCTGGAAGGCGATGCGATAGGTGTAGCTGACCAGCAGGTCGGTGGTGCCTGCCGGCGTACTCGCCCCGAGAATGTCCGGGCTGCCGCCGGTGAGCAGGGTGATCAGCACGAAATTGTTGAAGTTGAAGGCGAAGGCAGCGATCAGCAGCGGTGTCAGCGGCTTGATGATCAGCGGCAGGGTGATCCGGAACATGTTGGTCAGGGGCCCCCCGCCATCCACCGCCGAGGCTTCATACAGATCACGCGGCACCGACTGCAAGAGCCCCATGCACAACAGCAGCATGGTCCTGGCCATGGCCGGATCGGTGAACCAGTTAGGACGGATGCCGAACAACCCTTCGAGGATCAGGTTTATCTCACCGTAGGACTGGTTGAACATGCCCTTGAAGATCAGGATCGAGATGAAGGCCGGCACGGCATAGGGCAGGATCAGCAGCGTGCGATACACGGCCTTGCCCCGCAGTTGCTCCCACTGCAGCAACGAGGCCAGCACGAAGCCCACCGCCAGGGTGAAGAGCACCGTGAGACCGGCGAAGACGAAGGTCCAGACGAAGATGGCCAGGAAGGGGCCCCGCACGTCGGGATCCAGCAGCACGCGTGCGTAATTGTCCAGCCCCACCGCCACCGGCCAGCCCGGTGTCAGGCGTTCGCCCTCGCCGTCGACGAAGAAACCATGCTCGCGATCCGGCGTCAGTCGAGTCCCGTCACGTAGATCGGTGAGGCTGCCATCGGGGTTTTCCGTGTAGCGCGGCAGAATCGGCGCGAAGTGCCGCAAGCCGGCCATGCGCAGCTCGACGCCCTCGGGAGTGGTCAGTACCAGTCGCTGGAGGCGCTCGCGCTCGGCGATCACCTCGCGCATGCCCAGGACCTCTCCAGCCGGTGGCGACTGGGCGGGATGCACCGCCAGGGAGCCTCCCGACTCGCTGTCGACCAGGGGCTCGGATATCAGGCGCGACGCCCCGATACTCGTCTCTTCCCCCTGGGCCTCGAGATAGAGCCGGACACGCTCGCCTTCGCGGTAAAGCCGGAAATCGAAGGCGCTGCCCTCGGCCTGATAGGTACGCTCGAGAAACTGGGCACGCACCCGCTCCTCACTGAGCAGGTTGCTCGAACTGTAGTTGCTGAAGCTGATGCCGACGGTATACAGCAGTGGAAAGATCACAAAGACGCCCATGCCGGCCAGTGCCGGGAAGACGTAGCGATGACTCATCAGCTCGCGCTTGCCGAACACTACCGCCAGGGAAGCCCCCAGCACCAGGAACAGCAACGCGAACATCCACTGCCCCCGCAGGTGGAACGCCACCACCAGCCACAGCAAGGATACCACCAGCGCCGCCACCAGGGCGCGGGAAATCCAACGGCGATAGCGCTCGGCAAGGGAGCGGGAACGATGGCGCGGCAGGCCGCGTGAAGCATTGGTCGTGAACATGGCCGGTCACCTGCCGCCCGCGACCGGACCGGAGCCAGGACGCGGACGAATGTTGGGAAGGATCACTGAATCGAGGTACGCATGCGCTCGGCGGCAGCATCGAGTGCGGCCTGTGGCGCCTGGCGGCCACTGCCGATGTTCTGCAGCGCCGGCTCCATGGCCGACCAGAAGGCCCCATCTCGGGAATGTTGGGCATGGGGTCGCCGATCTCGGCGTTGGCCAGGGTGGCCGCGATATTGGGGTTCTCGCCCAGTTCCGCCTGATAGGCCCGATGCGCCACCGCGCCCAGCGAACCGTCACTGTTGAAGGTCCGCAGCCCTTCTTCATCGAGCAGGTAGCCCTCGAGGAATTCGGTGGCCAGGAAATCGTTGGGCGAAGCGGCATTGATCATGGCCGCGGTCACCCCGAACAGCGGCTTCGCCCTTTTCTCCCCTACCTTGGGCAGCGGCGCCACGCCGAAGTCGATGCCGCTCTTTTCCAGGTTGCTCCAGGCCCAGGGGCCGCTGATCATGGTCGCCACCTCGCCACGATTGAAGCGCGAGGCCATGACGTTGTAGTCGGTTCCCTCGGGCAGCACGCCGGAGTCGATCAGCTCGCGCAGGCGTTGCGCGCCCTCCACGGCCCCGGCATTGTTGACGCCGATGTCGCCGACGTCATATCCCTCGGCGGTCCGCTTGTAGGGATAACCACCATTGGCGGCCAGCAGGGGCCAGCCGTAATAGGGTTCGCCGTAGTCGAACAGGATCGCCTTCTTGCCCTCCTCGCTCAGTTCGGCGTCGAGCTCGGCCAGGGCCTCGAAACTTTCCGGCGCTGTCTGGACGATATCCTTGTTGTAGATCAGACCCAGCGACTCCACTGAAATGGGATAACCGTAGGTTTCGCCATTCCAGACCATCGCGTCCCAGGTGAAATCGAAATAGCGCTCGCGATACTCCGTCGACGGCGACATCCGCCCTTCTTCACCTCGCCGATGAAGGACTTCGGCTACGACATCAGCGACTATCGGGACGTCGACCCGCTGTTCGGCACTCTCGAGGACTTCGACCGCCTGGTGGAGGCCGCCCATGCCAGGGGGCTCAAGGTCATCATCGACCAGGTGCTGTCGCACACTTCCGACCAGCATCCCTGGTTCGTCGAGAGCCGTCAGAATCACGACAATCCACGCGCCGACTGGTATGTCTGGGCCGACCCGCGCCCCGATGGCACGCCGCCCACCAACTGGCAATCGATCTTCGGCGGTGCGGCCTGGCAATGGGATACCCGGCGCCGCCAGTACTACCTGCACAATTTCCTGGCCGAGCAGCCCGATCTCAACTTTCGCCATCCCGAGGTCGTCGAGGCCGTCCTCGGCGAAGTGCGTTTCTGGCTGGATCGAGGCGTGGACGGCTTCCGTCTCGACGCCATCAATTTCTGCACCCACGGGGAGCTGCGCGACAACCCGCCACGGGAGGCGCTCGAGGAAGGCTTCATGGGTGTCCGCCCGGACAATCCCTATGCCTTCCAGCACCATCTGCACGACAAGACCCAGCCCGAGAACCTGGCCTTTCTCGAGCGCCTGCGCGCCCTGCTGGACGAATACCCCGGCACCACTTCGGTGGGCGAGGTCGGCGACGACGATTCGCTGACGGTGATGGCCGACTACACCCGGGGCGGCAAGCGGCTGCACATGTGCTATTCCTTCGACCTGCTGGGCGAACGGCACGGCCCCGACTACCTGCATCACACCCTGGCCACCATGGAAGCCCGTCTCGACGACGGCTGGCCCTGCTGGGCACTCGGCAACCATGACGTGACACGGCTGGCCACGCGCTGGAATGCCGAGCAAGACGCGGCGGCCCTGCGCCTCTACATGGCCTTCCTTCTCACCCAGCGCGGCAGTATCTGCCTGTATCAGGGCGAGGAGTTGGGATTGGGCGAAGTGACGTTGGACTTCGACTCCCTGGTCGACCCCGCCGGCATCGCCTTCTGGCCCGCCTACAAGGGACGCGACGGCTGCCGCACCCCGCATCCCTGGCGACACGACGCCGCTCATGGCGGCTTCTCGACGACCGCCCCCTGGCTGCCGATCGCCACCGAGCACCTGGCCCTGGCCGTGGACCGCCAGGAAGACGATCCGGCTTCACTGCTCAACGCCTATCGCGCCTTCCTCGCCTTCCGCCGTCACCATCCCGCCCTGGTCGAGGGCGAGGTCGTTCATCACCCGGTACGCGACGGCGTCATGCGCCTGGAGCGTCGGCACGACGACGAACGCCTCCTGGTGGCCCTCAACTTCACCGACGAGCCCCGCACCCTGCCCGCCCCGACGACCATCACGCCGCTGGACGACGCGCCGTCATGCGTCAACGGCCGATGGGAAGCGGGCAGCGTGACGCTGCCGGCACGAGGCATCGCCATCACTTCGACCGCCGATGGCTGGCCGGATCGCTGACATCGCTCGCCCCGGGCGCTCGGTACCGAATATGGCCGAGCTCCGAAGGGCGGGTCGGAGGATCCGGCACGGCCGGGACTGGGCCAGTCCCGGCCGTGCCGGTATGCTGGGCACCCAACGCATTCGGCATGGAACTCCGCTGTGACACCTCCCTCTCGGCATATCACACTCAAGGACTTGGCCCGCGAACTCGGCGTCTCGACCGCCAGCGTTTCCAACGCCTTCAACCGACCGGACCAGCTCTCGCCGCGCCTGCGCGAGCGTATCCTCAGCGAGGCCCAGCGCCTGGGCTATCAAGGACCGGATGCCCGCGCCCGCACCCTGCGCACCGGCCGCTCGCGGATCATCGCGGTAGTCCTCGCCGAGACCCTGACCTACAGCCTGAACGACGCGGTATCCAGCGAGCTGCTGACCGGGATCGCCGAAGTGCTCGACGATCATGGCCATACCCTGCTGTTGCTATCGGGTCGGCAACCCGGTTCGCGGCAGACCTCCGGCACGGCCAGCATGGCCGACGGTTTCATCGTCTATGGCCTGATGCCGAGCGCGATGCTGCTCAACGAACTGCCCGCCCAGCGCCCCCTGGTCGCCGTGGATTTCAACATCGACGGCCAGCCGATGGTGCACATCGACAATGAGCCCGCCAGTCACGCTATCGCCTGCTATGCCCTGGCGACACCGCCACGGCGCATCGGCGTGCTCGCCCTGCGACTCACCGAGACACCCTGCAACGGGCGGGTGACCGAGGAACAACCCTGGTTGACCGCCGAACGCACCATTACCCGCGCCCGTCTCGATGGCTTCCATCGCGCCTTCGAGGAACACGGCATCGACCCGGCGGCGGTGCCAGTGTGGAATATCGAGGAGAATACCCATGACATCTGCGCTCCGGTGATCGCCTCCATTCTCGACCTGCCCGACGACGAACGGCCGGATCTGCTGCTGTGCATGTCCGACCGCATTGCCCTCACCGCCCTGACCCTGGCCGAGCAGCGTGGCCTGCGCATCCCCGAGGACCTGCGCCTGACCGGCTTCGACGGCATCGCCGAAGGGCAGTACCGCTCGCGTTCAGTAGTGGTCGTGCCTTCTCGATGTACCGTGTCACGTTCGGCCTGACGAACCCAGCTACGCAGAGTCTCCGGTGTACAGCCAATCTTGGGGGCAATGGCGCCGGTAGACGCCCATTGGGTGGGGTAATCGACCGCGTGATCGAAGACCATGCGGACAACCCGCTTAACCTGGATATTGCATAAGACATGAAAAAGGCGGCTGAAAATCGGTTATAATTCAAGCTCCTACACAAGAACCAACCGCCTCAGCCGCCATGACAAAATGTACCACGCCGTCCGCTTCCTTTCCACGCTGCAAAGGCCGTCAGGTCATCGCCCGCAACTATTCCTGTAACAAGATAAAGCCTTTGTCTGGCAATAATTTCGAATTGGTCAATGAGGGAGGCGAGATCAGGAATGTTAAATTATACGAAGGGAAGCATCACGGACTG
>Ga0209349_1000916_pt1 | contig 14810 bp, 7 predicted proteins | sample ETNvirnome_2_130_FD_184067 | JGI IMG/M metagenome (GOLD analysis project Ga0209349, IMG submission 184067) | Marine viral communities from the Pacific Ocean - ETNP_2_130 (SPAdes) (version 2) | ecosystem: Environmental > Aquatic > Marine > Oceanic | place: Pacific Ocean | collected 2013-06-22
GTCGGATTCTTCTCCTACCCACACCTTAGCAGTAGCCCCCATTACCTCAGACGAGAAAGTAGTTTTTTCCTCATCGACAGCAGCCTCGATGAACGGAGTCATTAAACCTGAATATGAATTAGTCTTGTCATATAGGTTGTTAGCACCATTGAATATCTCAGTTCCAATATCTGATGGGTCGTCTGCATCAACGTATGCCCCCTCTATGTTGAGCCAAGCGTCCATACTTCCTTCTACAGCACGAAGCTCGAACTCTCTTATAGTAACAGTAGCGGGAAGCGTCATTATGGCCATGGTAGCATTGAGTTCGGTTGTGCTAACAGTAAACTCCCACTCGTCATTGGCGTCTTTACATGGAATTATAAGGTTTTGATTAGAGGAGTGAACGCCTAGGTAAGGAAGAATCATATCGTCTTCCTCGTCACACGACGGAGTGCCGTCCCAACCTGGGTCTGTATCTTGGTTTGTTTGATAAACCCCCTCTACGTTTCCACCAATAAGGAAAGAAGCCATAGTGTCTTGACGAAGTTCTCGACCTACAGAATTACTAGTCGTACCATCTCCGTTGTCTACAAAGTCTTGAATAGCTCCGTACTGAGGTTGAGTAAGTCTAGAAACGGTTCTTAGTTTTAAGAATTTTGCTATCCCACTACCAGCGATAAACTGGTTTTTAACCATTATCATTTCCCAGTAGTAATCATACCCAGCGTCTTGACACACTTGACTAACGTACTCTAATAAAGTTGTGCTAACGCCGCTGATACGATAGTAGCTAGGAACCGTTGGAAGTTCTGATGTGTCAACAAAGTATTCAGACAGATACAAACCCAAAGCTACATTATCGTAGTTTACGACACCGTAGCTTCCTCCTGTTGTCCCTTTGCTCACTATCCTGCCGTAGGGAGAGTAGTTGTTTGTGGCACGAGGAATGGAGTTGGCGAGAACATTAAACCCTCTGTTAATATCATTAGCGGCCATGCCGTTAGTATTAGAGCCAGAGCCGCCGAAGCCACCAGCAGGAGTACCGAACTGAGCACCGTTGATAGTGGTAAGAGGGCAGCTTTCACCGAAGCTCTCCATGTAGCCATAAACATTAAAGATGTTGAATTGGCTTCCAACGCCGCCAGCGTATTCATTAACGATTAGGTGGACACCACTTAATATGTCTCGACCGTCACTTAGCTTTACTGTGTAGGTTGGGTTGCCGCTAGTGCCTCTATCTTTCTCCCAGCTTTGTACTATTCCAGAATATTCAAAGTCTCCAACTCTAAAGTATACAGGTGTGCCAATAATATTGACAGTCTCCCCAATAAATCCTGGGTCTGCGGCTGTTGTGGTTCGCTTATTAAGACCTGAGTTCCAGTAGACTTTGGGCTTCGCTGCCGGTGCTGGGCATGGGTCATCAACAAGTGTCACTGTAACATCCGACGCTTGTTCATTCCATCCAGCGGAGGCAGAGACAGACGAGACGCTAGACCCTAAGAAAAGGGTTTGCTCAAACCCTCCGTAAACCCTCTCTGGGCTACAGTCGTTTTTTACGGGCTGTCCTAGTGTGCTAAATGTTACGTTTGTATTTGCCATGTTTCCTTAAGCCTCTACGCAATTCAAGCATTGGGCACCTGTCCCAGATGCGTTCAAGTTTCCTACAGTAGCGTTCCTTATAAAAAAATCGTCAGTGACATTAAATTCTGTCGCACTGGCGAAGCCCAGGTCTAATAGGCTAGTTTTACTAGAGCCATATAAACGGGCAGAACCACCTACAGTGTGGGCTGTGGCAGTAGAAAGACCAGTAATCGTTCCTCCGATTACATCTAGGTCTTCTGTTATTGTTAGGTACTTAGAGGCAACGGCCAATTCCCCAAGGGAAACTTCTAAGCGATTTAACTTAACCTGAGTTAGGGTTCCTGCCAAGGTGACAGTGTCCCCTGAGTTGATTATGAGCTTGTCAACAATAATTGAAGCTGTGTCGGGTAGTGTTAGGGTTTGAGCCGTACTACCATTCATTTCAATCGTTGTGTCCTTAATGTTGTCCTGGTGCAGGACTTCGTCTATGTCACAGTCCCCTCCAACCAGGAGTGTCTGAGGATATAGAACCGTGCCAGCCGTGCTTAAATGAGAGAAATCATTTGTCACAGTAAAGAAGCTAGACATAGTAAACGTCCCAGTGTAAGACGCCGCTATAGTAAGATTATACACGGTTGGCCTACTAATATCAACAAAACAATCTGAATTATCTGTACTATCAAACAAAACAGCGTCATCTGACGTGGGCACACCATTAAGCGGCCAGTTAGAAGCCGTATTCCAACTGTCGTCAGCGCCCTCCCATAGGTTGTTGTAGCCTGCGTCCAATGCGGAGACCTCACCACTAGTAAGGGCTTTGTTGTACACCCTTATATCGAATAGGCGACCATCAAAGAAGCTGGTGGTCGTGGTCCCCTTCCCAATCTGTGTGATTTCTGTGTGCGCTGGTGGAGCCCCGCTTGCTGTGATGCTTTGCGAAACACCGTTGACATATATAGTGTAGCTGCTATCAGAGTTGTAGCTAACACCGTCGTAAACAATAGCGACATGCACCCAGTTACCTAGGAAAGTGGCTGAGGTACTTACATTTTTATCGTAAAGACCCTGGAAGCCAAAGTTCAAGCCATCAGAGTTAACACTGTCGTGAGTGTCGTTAAGCCATATAGTAAATGACTCACCCTGGTCGCTGGTGAGGGAGATGATAGTTGGGAACTCATTTGCTGCCGCAACACCACCTATTGCGTCTGCCTTAACCCAGAAGACAAGTGTCTGAGCACTGGTTGTGTCCCAGGCAGTAGTAGCCTGCGGGATTGTAAGGTAATCAGTACTGCCATCGAACAACAGGGAGTCGGTAGCGCCCTCAAAAAGCACCGTAGGAATATCAGAGTCAAAGGTCGGAGTTCCCTGGAATGAGGCATCAAGAAGGCCCACGTCGTCGTGAGCCACGGAGCCTGAGCCCTCAAGGAAATCCCAATGATGTTGCAACTCACCCCTGGTTTCAGAGGTTCTTAGAATTGCTCCTAGTATTGCTGGTGATACTATCATTACGCTACCGCTGTTATGTCACTCACCTCTGAACGGATTGTGATGTCCTGGTCGTCTCCGTGTGTCGCAACAATGCGTACAGACTGGATGCCGATTGGTAGTTCAAAGTGATTAGAGGTTACATCTGCATTTGTAGTTCCTCCGTTCAAGTCCTCAGTACCACCGTTTAGGTCGTAGAAGTTTGTGCCGTCTGGGCTTACCTCTATCCTAGCAGTTGCCTGGGTCGTAGGTGCTGTTGCTCCGTTAGTAATCTTTAAAAATAAAGAAGCTCCGAAGCCGGTGGCGACACTTGCGCTAGAAGTAGTCGTTGGCCCGCCACCAGCAGAGAGTGTCACACTGTTTTGAATGACTGTTGTGCTTTTAGTTGCTGCCATGGATTATATCCCATTTTCTAGGTAGTCGAAAGTTTAGTTTCACATTTAATAGTTTATGTATAATCGCTTCGGCCTTTTTGCCCGATACCCTTATGGCATAATGATTTCCGTCACTATTGTTTTTTCTCATAGGGTTCGGCATCTGCAATTCATTCTTAATCCACGTTAATATTTCTTTGGTTCCGCAGCATCCGAATTCTATTAAGTTGTCGTTGGTTTTGAGAATCCATCCGTCCCCATCTATAAAGCCTATTATGTAAGCCAGTTTACATTTGTGGATGTTCGGTGGTTGTAATGTGAAGCTTTTATTACTATGTATGTTCCAAATATTTTTTAAATCTTGAATTATTTTAGGTCTACTTATGTGTACTCTGTAAGCTGTCTTAACTCTATTTGCTTTAGCGTTAGGAGGTCTTATTCCTAACTTGCCCGTGTAACCAATCTCTTCTTTAAATTTACTTACAACACATCTGTCACACATACATAGTTCAAGGCTTTTTTCAGCAATATATCCATCTGCTGCCAGTACGCCAGCCCAATACGCGCTAGTATTATTAACTTCCGAAAAAAATCTATCATTTACATCATGGGTATATCTAGGTCTGTGAAAAGTTTTATTCAATCCTAGCCTACTGGCTTTGTGTTTTATAGAGCCTGGGCTTCTATCTATTGGCAGTAAGGATATGTCATAAACATCTCCATATTGCTCGGTCAAAATTTTAATTTCTTCCCTTGTCCATGTTTTCATAATGTCCTCCTAGCAAAAGGTTGTTGATGGTGCTGAGCCGCTGCAATTAGTATAGGTCCATGTTACATTTCGGCTGTACCGGCCCGTCTTTGGATTCCAACTTGAGGAGTCCGAAGTTTTGAATACCTGACTGTATGCGTCTGTTAGGTCTGTCTGGAAGCAACATAGAAGGGTTTCTACTTCCCCCGTTGGAGCGTTCGACAAACTAAGCATACTACTAAATTGAGAACTGCAACTTGTGCAGTCTCCACTAGGTGCTTCCATCACAACTTCGATAGCTACGTCACGAGTTGCAGCACTTACCGTACTAATAGATTGCAGTACTGGTCCGTTTGCCCTGCCTAGCACCGTTAGCTCGGCAAATATATCTGTAGGATGACTGTCGTTAATCTGAATAGACTCAGTCTTGGAGCCAGAAATAATGTTACAAGGCCGGTCGTCGTACTCGTAGTTGTACGAAATAGTTCCCTTGCCTGGGCTATGACCAATCGAACTTGTTTTTACCTGAGTATTCAATCCTCTTGTTGTCGTTGTTGTATTGTTGAGGGCCTCGTTAGCTCTCCAGTACAGCCTAGTCTTGACGACATTCCAGAACGACAGAGCGTTATCATACTTATTAGCGGTGATTGCAAACTGACCAGAGGTAGTGCCGTAACTTCTCTCTTCTAGTCCTTGAACCGTTCCGTTGATGCCGACAGTTAATAGTCCATCGTCTTGACTTTCGCGAACCTCAATACTGAAATCCTCTAAAGCCTTACCTGGAACACCAGTAGCACTTTCAGGGAATACAATCCAGTTCTCCTGAACACTATACGAACCAGCAAGCTCACCAATCGTAACAGAACGAATATGATTAAAGTAACCATACTCACTAACGTCAAGATTTAATACACCAGTATTAGCAACAAACTGGTCGTCTTGACCCATCTTTGTCATTACATAGTTACGTGCCTGCTCCCACGCTGGCAAATCCAATTGACCAGCAGTACCGCCTGCGCTACTGTAGTGCTTCTTTCCTGTGGCAGAAACAGAGTGGCTAAGACGGAGGACGGGGCTCATAGCATCCTTAGTTCCGTTGTCTAAGTCCCAGTCAAAGGCGGCATTGTCTTCTGAAAACTCTAAACTCCACTCCTCGGAAGTGGTGGAGATATATGGGGGCATTATGCCTGAGTTCTCACCAGACGCATTAGGCTCGTCGTCCCACTCTAGGTTGATGCTGTAAGGACATGTCATAACCCATTGGTTATTAGAGGTATTAAGGGATAAGCTGTTTATCCTTGGGTATGCCTCAATAAGGGTGGTAGCATCACACTGAACCTTAAACAGATTTCCTTGCTCTGCCATTGCTGAGCGAAGACCATCTTGAAGTGCGTCTACGGCGAGGTAGCCAACAGTTCCAGAGGGCAGGGGCGTAAGCGTACCTTCCAATGAAACATTAAAGAGTGTGCCTACGATGGTTCCATCGTCGGTTTTCTGATACTCCTTACTAATGTTCATTAGGGGAACCGGACTAAACGCATAGTCCCCATAGTTCATAGTTACAGTGCTCATTTCACAGCCTTTCCTGCAATTGGGGTCTGACCGCCCGTTGACCCGCTCCCGCTTGACTCGTTAGTCTCGCCTGTTGTTAGGTTCATGTGTTTTGACAATTCCGTGATTACAATATCTCTTGCTACGGCGGCTAATCCTTCTTGCATATTGGACAGGACTTCGGCACCGTTTATATTAACATCATGCACTATAAGTGCCGTCATTTCAATTCTTTCTGGGATATTTATTTCACCCAATCCACTTACTAACTTATTAAGGCTCTCAGCAGCACCCTTCATAGCGTCTGCCACCTGGGCAAAGTTGCCAGCACCGCCACCCCCCTTACTTATAGGAGTTCCCCCAGGCGCTCGACCTCCAGTTTGGAAGCCCTTACGGTTGTGTCGGTTTGCGTATGCTTTTTCCTTGCGTTCCTTTTCAGCTAGGTACTCAGTCCTAATATCCTTCCTTGCTTGTTGGTACGGACCAACTCTTTTTCTGGTTGACAATCCGCTTGGACCAAGTGGTCCATTTTCGAGTCTGTTTCTTTCACCTGTTTTAGCGGTAATTTCCATAGCTCGTTGGCGAACCCTGCTCAACCTATACTTTCTCGGTGCATTAAGAGACCTGTTAGCGGCTCGCTTGCGGGAGTTGGCGGCTGGTTTAGCGTTTCGCCTGTCTCCTGCATCTCCAGTTGAACGGAAGCTTTGCGTAAAGTTACCACCGCCACCAGACCCTCCACCAATACTGCGAAGTCGAGCGTTGTACTTATCGTTCATTACTAGCTCTCCTCTTCTCTGCTCCGTCTCAAGGTGCTTCCTAAGCATACTTTGCCTTTTCTTGATGTCTGGCTCTAGGTACGGTGGAATCTTACCGCCGGGGAATTTTCTTCCAGTATCGGTCCTAATCTTTTTTACACGACTTTCAATATAGCGTTCTTCTGCATGTCTCTTCCTGGCCTGCCTAGCCTTTAACGCCGCTTCCCTGTCTCCCTTTTTCGCGTCTAGCAGTTGCTTAGCTCTTTCTTGTAGCTTTCTATTTTTTTCATCTTCTTCTTTTTTAATCAACCCTCGACTACGGACAACTCCCCCACTTCTAAAGCCAGGAACAGGAATACCAGCGGCTTGCATAGCAGCAACGGTGGCTCCAGCGCTTTTATTAGGAACGACAAGCTCTCCAGGTTCAAGCATAGCTGGAACACGGTCTCCTATACCTCCTCCAGAGCCAAGCCTAGCCCCAGGAACGATAGCGCCCCCCTGAGCCTTAAGCGGAGCTAGGGAGCCAAACTTATCCATTATGCCCTTGAAAGTCTTAACAGACTCAGCGAAGGTGCTAGTAGACTGTTGGTATAAAGCAGCGGCTTTCTTCTGCTCCTCAGCGGCCTTCTTAGCCTTCTCTTCAAGTGCGGCCTTGTCTGTGCCTGTTGTAATACCCTCTCGACCGCTAATAATAGTCTCACCTAGGAAACCAGCACTAGCCCTAAGTCCATTAATAATCGCTTGTTGAAGCTTTTTTTCTTGAATATCGGCGGCATCATCTTGATTAGAACCCCTAAGGACTTCTATAATGGATTTAGCGCCTGCTATGCCCTCTTTATCTAGTCTTCCTCCGCTTAGCACCCGAGCGCCAGCCTTTAGTCTTTTCTTAGCTTCTAGTTTTTCAAGAGGACTGCCGCCTGCCAACTGTTCAAACGTCTGAGCGCCAAGGCTTTTCTTCCTCTCTAGCTCCGCAAGGTCTTGCTGTATAGATGAAAGTCTGTCTGTGCTTGTTGCAGACTCCCGCAAAGCACCTTCCAGGTCTTTAGTGTCGCTTCCTAGTTCGTCTATTCTAACGCCAAGGTTCTTAGCTTCCGCAGCCGCGACTGAGTCTCCACCTTCAGCCTTTGCAAGTGCATCTACCCTCTTTTGCTCTAGGGCTTGTTTTTGAGCAGTCCTATTTTTAAGTTCGTTGGCGATTGCTTGTGGGTTTGTTGTGGCACCAATACCAGCCCTGGTAGTTAGTCTGGTTATTCTACCTTCAAATCTCTCTCTGGTTCCTCCCCCACCTTTCTTGCCAAGGATGCCGTCAAGAGCAGCATCTACTGACTGCACCGTACTAAATGCGGCGTCTAAGCTTTGCTTTTCTTTCTCTTTAGCTTGAGCTAGAAGTGCTGTAGACTCATCTAGGCGAGCCACCTCTTTATCAAAACTACTAACAGTATTAGCAGCACTCTTCATAGCATCGGAGATAGGGTCTAAAGCCGCTTTTACCAAATCCCCGCTTTCTACCGCCCCTCTAAACGTAGCACCGGAATCTTGACGACCTTCTGGACTGCCAAGTTTGCTAGCTATAGTAGTTGAAAGCTTTGCAAGAGCCACATCGCTAACCTCCCCACCCTCCGCTTCGACCTTCGCCTTTAATTGCGCCGCTACGCTTTTTCCAAATGTTTGTGCGTCTGCCTCTGGGCCAAGTTTATTTATATTTTCTTGAGCGTCTTTAAGTATTTCAGGAAGGGCATCTTGCACAGCGGTAAATGACGAAACATTAGTACGAATGTCTTTAGCTTCTTCAGTCCTTCCACCAGCCTCTAGCCTTGACGCGACCTTCTCTGTCTCTTGTTGTACTCTTGCCCTGTCGTAGCCTCGAACATTCTTAAACACATTAACCCTGGTGGCTGCAAAGTTCCTCTTATTATATCCGACACCAGCATTTGCCACTCCTTGTTTAGCTGCCGCAAACTCTGCATCAGCTACAGAATTGAAAGCAGATAGCTCTGAGCTTAAGTTCTTCATACGGTCGGCCATTAGGCTAACCTCTTCATTAGCAACGCGAGCAGCGTCTCTAATTTTGTTTTGGGTGTCTACTTGCTTTTGTAGTGCTTGGTCTCCTTCTCTTAAAGACCTATTATAAAGCTCAACGTACTTGGTCGGGTCACCCCCTTCTTCTTGAATCTTTCTAGCTGCTCTATTTGTCTTTTCGTCGCCCAGCAATCTCGTTGCAAGCTCAGGTATGTTTTCCTTGGCGTAGCTGTCTGCGGTAGAACGACCGTCTCTCAAAGCTATAACCATTCTTTTCTGAGCTTCTGCGGCAGCAGGAGCCGAACGAGCAGCATTTTCTTTGTCCGCAGCAGCCATGTTAGCTGCTTTTTCTTTGTCCATTAGCTCTTGACCTGTTGTGCCAAACCACTTCCTTGAAAGCTCCCCCTTACCTGAGACCTGGGTCAACCCCGTAAAGGATAGTAAGTCATTCTGAATAGAACCAAAAGCTTCTACTGCCTCAATTCCAAAAGCCGTTGCTGAAGTACCAAGGCTAACACCTGAAGTGTCTTGACCTGAACGACTACCAAGTATACCGCTAAGGAACTTAGATATAGGGCCGCCCTCGCTTTGAGCATCAAGAGCCTTGCCAAACTTAACAGAGGCGTCCGCTGCTTCTTGTAGAGCTTTTTTGTATAAGTCCATATCAGAGGACTTTAAAGCATTGGCTGCCTCCTCAAGAGCACCACTCAGCTCATTTTCACCAATCTTAACAGCGGCATCGGTAACAGCACTATCAAACGCAGTTAGACCACCAATAAGACCGCCAGCAACAGCTCCAACAGGCCCAAGAGTAGCAAACCCAGCAGCGGCACCAGTTAAAGCACCGCTAGTAGCGCCAGCGTACCCCGCCTTCTGAGCGTTACCTTGCTTGATAGCACTTGCTTGAGTCTTTTGAGCTATAGAGCCTACGGCGGCTAAGCCAACACCAGCCACCAAGCCAAAAGAAGCCTTTCTTTGGAAAGCTCTTTGGCTTTTTTGCTCGTCTGTTAGGGGGGCTCTCTTTTGACCCTCCTTACCTGTCCCCTTGTTGGCAAAGGCTGCAAATGTCGGGAAGTTCCTATCAAAGAATCCTGGGGGCTTATTAGGAGGACCACCGCCACCAGGGGGACCACCGCCACCAGGGGGACCACCGCCACCAGGGGGACCACCGCCACCAGGGGGACCACCGCCACCACAGCCACAACAAGAGCCACCGCCACCAGGGGGACCACCACCAGCAGCCTTCTGAGCATTAGTAGCAGAAGAAGCAGTAGCGTTAGCAGCCTTTTTGGTACTAGCAGCGACCTGAACTTGATTGTTGGCAGCTTTCTTTGCTGCCTCAGCGCTCTTATGGTGTTCTTTAGCAACTTTGTCAAGTGCCTTGGCAATGTCTCCACCGTTCTTAGCTAGTTCAGCCCTTACCTTAGCGACATTCTCAACACCGCCCGCGCCTCGTTCTTTAAGCTGGCCTTCAACAAACTTGGTTCCTTTTGCTTCCAATGGGCCAAATGCAGACTCTCTATCTCTAGCCCTATTGTCTGCATCAAACCCCTTTACTTTCTCAGCCTCGGCTTTCGCAACCTTTTTATCGGCAATAGACTTCTTCGCGCCCTCAACCTTACCAACAAGAAGACCAAAAAGAGACGTAAAGCCAGACTCTACTGCCTTACCTCCTTTTAATATCGCTTTTTCGCCTAGCTCAAAGAGGTCTGTATAGGTTTCTTCCTCGCCTAGTTTGTTTACTGGACCTGCCTTGTTGTACCCAGGAAGACTACCACCCTTATTAAGACCAACAAGACCGCCAGCATGAAACTTCGGAGTATCTGTTGAGTCGTTTAGTTTTCTAGCGTTGGCAATGCCGATTCGGTCAACGGCTTTTTTCTGTAGAACGAACTCACCCTTGGTAAGCATAGCGTTAACTTCGCCAGGACCACCTTGGTTGCGACCTTTGCCTTTCTTGGCGGGCTTAGTATTAACCTTGCTAGATGCGTAGTTTGCTGTCTTCTTAATTAGGGACGCAACGGCGTCTTGATTTAAAGTTCTCTTAGCGTCTCCAGGCATACCAGTTAAACCAGGGCTGTCAAAAGCCGTAGCTACTCTTCCTGGTATGCTCTTGAAGTCAAGGTTGGCATTGCTTTTGCTTTTCTCAAAAGGCGCGCCAGACGAAGCAATCATAGCCTCAAATAAATTGCCAGAAATTTGAGGAAAATTAAATTTATTTAATTGACCCTTGATTTCAGAACCACTAGGGATACCAACGCCGCCAAAGACGCTTACAGCTTGCCTCTCAACAAACTTAGAAGAAAATTCTTTAAGCTCATTTTCAAACATATCGGAAGCCTTCCCAGGAAGACTGCCTATGTGAATATTAAAAGGAAGAACTGACTTTGCGCCAAACCCTTTTTTAATAGCCGCCTGCTCTGATATGTCTTTTCCTTTTTGACCTGGGCGAAAATCGGATGATGCCGTCTTGCCAAACGCACCGATAGGTAGTGAGCCAGAAATAACCTTGTCAACACCATACGGCTTCAAGAAAAGGCCACCTATATCTATAGGCTTAGCACCTCCCGGTTGTTGAGTGTATGCTTTGTTTTGGACATTTATAGCACCGAATTTATCTCCAGACTTAAATGCGCTATTAGGTATGGTCGCCTTGCCTTTTTCATCAAAGAAATCCCCATCATTAAACCCAGGAACAGGCCCGCCCTTATTTGCATTAAGGGTTTCTAAGAAAGGAACGCCAAGGTTGTCAACAGCAGGACGCTGGATAACAAATTCACCCTTCGTCAACGAAGCAGGTACAGTGTCCTTATTAGGACCACGACCAGGAACTAATCCACCGTCATTAAATCTAGCACCGCTAAGCATGTTGGCAGCGCCAACTCCGAAACCACCAGCTCCACCACCTCTGGCACCTGTGCCAAAACCACCAAGGAATTGAGCTACTGATGAGCCTAGCTTGATAGCGGCGAAAGCCGTTAGGATTGGAATAAGAGGCTTAACAGTTCTCGCAAGAGCAATAAAACCATCAGCAAGTGCTAGTGCGGTCTTAGCAAACCCTTTAAATGTATCGCTTGCAGTAACTTCACGAATAAGAGCAGAGAAGTTTTCACGAGTCTTCTGGAACTGAACGGCTAGAGACTGCTGAGCCTTCGTCGCATCAGCAGATAAAGAAGTTTGTCCTGCCTGAGCAACACCAAGAGCATCGAGACGAGTTTCAAGTTGCTGCACCAACGGAATAACCTTAGACACCTGACGAAAGCCACCAAGTTCTTCAGCGATAGCTGCGAACCTACGGTCCCTCGGGTCAATCTTTTCAAGAGCGATGGCGATGTTGTTGATGGCCTTATACGGACCAACGAACTTACCGTCTAAATCCCTCATAGCTATGCCTAAGCCCTCTAAGGACTCAATGGTTGTATTTCTTTGTAGTCGAGTAAATACAGTACGCAAACCAGTAGCGATAGACTCAGCAGATTCACGAGTCGTGGCACGAACAGAGGTAAACACGGCAATGAACTCGTTAAGAGCATCCGTACCCTCACTGACCCCACTAGATGCAGCAGCAAACACACCACCAGCACGACGCACGGCTTGGATGATGTCATCAGACTCAACGGCGAACTTACCAGCAACGGCATTAACAGAACCAAGGGCCTTTTCCAAGTCCTTAGCCTCAATGCCGAACTGACGCATGATAGCGATGGCACCTTCGGCGGTCTGTTCAATATTTGTAAATGTAGGAGCAAGCTCAGACTTCGCTAGGGCTTCTAGGGCCTGAGCGGTTTCTTTAGCGGTCAGACCTGTCTGGGCTAGGATACGAGACACCTTCAGAAGGTCCGTAGAGGACACACCTAGGCCAGTAGCAAGGCTTGTGACTTCTTTTTGAAGACCTCTTAAACTACTTATCGTACCGCCGGTAACTTGGGCAACACGAATCATCTCGCGCTCAAATGTAATGGCTTCCTTGGTAGCATTGCTAACTGCGCGAATAAGACCGAAGATAACGCCTGTGGCAATAGAGAAGCCAGCAAAACGACGGATGGCCAAACCAGACACACGCCCGAACTCAGCCATCTCATTGCTAAGCTTCTCGGTGTTCTTTGCGGCCTTGCCTACTCCGGTGGAAGCCGTGGTAGCGGCCTTTCCAACTGCCCCTACGGCGGTAGCACTCTTACGGGCAGCGGCACCAACCTGACTAATGCCAACAGCGGCAGAAGACCCCATAACAGAAGTGGCTTTAAGGGTTGCGTTAAGAATCTTTAGGTTGCTATTAAGGGCGGCTACATTTTTAGAAGCAGCCTGATTAATATTGACGCCGACATTAGCCGAGATGCCAGTTAAGCCACGCTGAATTTGTCGTGCGACACCTGCTAGTCCCTTAGGACCACTGACTCGCACCTCTGCATTAATTACTGTTTTAGCCATTTAGCCTACCTATAAAAAAAATGGCTATACCGGAAGACAGGCTGGGTCTCGAAACCCTCCACCCTACATCTGCCGGTATAACCACTATCCACTTCTATTTCTAGGCTTCGACCGCCTCGGCCTCTGCCTCTTTTTCAACCTTAGCTTTTGCCTTTGGCTTCTTAGCCTTCTTGGGTTCGTCCGTAACCCACTGACCAGCCTCAACAAACTCACCATCTTCATCAACTAAACGACCATAAGCGTCAATCAGCTCATCGTCCTCGTTGATAAAGCGACCCTCTTTGTCAAGAAGGATGTCAACCCACTCGCCATCAACCTTGATAGGAGCATAGGGCTTTTTGGTGTCCTTAGTTAGGTAGCGACAATCTTTGTTCATCAGCTTTAGCTTAATGAGCAACTTATTCTCAGGCAACTCTGCCGTTGGGTTCTCGTCGGTAAGGCCGACAAGTATTGCAGCATACTTTTCTGCTGCCACACCAGCCACTTCATTGCTAGATTCGGCCAAGTAGTCATCTACAGTAAGCCAATATCGCTTCCCTGTGTCATTATACACCACAGAGGCCGCTAGGAGGCAGGCAAATCGCATGTTTTCAGCCTGACCCTCAGCCGTATTACCTGAATACTGGTCTCTGACGTTGGCTACCTCGTTAATCTTGTTACGAGTCTCCTTAATTTCCCTTGTAAGGGGCACCAAGTCGTCTAGGGAACCACCCTTAGACATCTTATACAGCAAATCTTGAAATTGCTTCTGCAAGCTGGTTAGCTCGGCCTCTTTTTCAGGCGTCCAGACCTTCTGGTCCTTCAAGAAGTCATCCAATCGCGGTCTCAACAACGCTTCGTTGTCGCAGGCCCTCTTAAATGTTAGGTTATACTTATCCTGAGCATCCTGCTGCTCGTCCCACGTAGGACTGGCAATGGCTAGGCTAAGTTCTTTTTCTTGTCCGTCCTCACCTGTGATTGTGACGGTAAATTGTGACTTTTTGGTTTTGTTACTCATTTGTAGGCTCCGAATTCTTTACTACAAGTTCCAATTGATGACGATTCCAGTCTAGTGTGTGTTGAGCTATTTCATCCATAGCTGCTCTAGACTGAAGGTTTCCTTTATCTAACACATCTCTTCTAGCTTCCTCCCAGTTCTCACGAAACTCTAATTCTGCTTCTGTGAGTTCTGAGGCACGAAGACCATGGCCCCAAAGATGGCCGAAGCCCTTCTCGAAAGCATCCAAGGCACCAATCATGGTGGTCTTGAACTTGGTCTTTATATTGCTCATTAATTGCTTCTTAGAATTGGCTTGAGAGCGCTCTTTGTTTAGCTCTCTAGCTCTGTTCTTAATGGCTCTTATTTCATGTCTGTTGTCCATTTTATTATCCTTTCACTCTTTGCATAAACTGCTCTTTAGCTTGGTGGGTTAGCTCAATCTTAGTGTCTGGGAGCATGTCAGCGCCAACTATATTCTCACCTTGTTTCTTAATAAAGGCTTCCCTCTTGTTAATGGCAACTCTTCCTGAAGTATCATTCAGGTTATAAATCTTAGCCGCCCTTTTGTCTTGCTCCTCCTTGCTTATCCTTTCACCCTTATTGTTGAACTGAGACACAGGTATGAAAACCTCGCGAGCGCCGTCCTTAATATGACTAGGAAGTATGTTCTCTACTTCCTTGGTCTTTCTGTCTTTCTCTGCTTTCCTTTGGTTGAGCGTCAGCCACCCGTCCAACATGTCGTTATTTGAAACAACGTCGTCAGACGGACACTCTGGATGACTATACACACTGTCGTACATTCTACTGTATAAGACTAGGGTGCGCTGGTCGTCGTTCTCTATCCCATCAGCAAAGGCCCCTTCCTTCTCAGCAGACCAATAGCTACGCCAAGGTTCTGTGCGGGATAT
>Ga0209349_1000920_pt1 | contig 14781 bp, 16 predicted proteins | sample ETNvirnome_2_130_FD_184067 | JGI IMG/M metagenome (GOLD analysis project Ga0209349, IMG submission 184067) | Marine viral communities from the Pacific Ocean - ETNP_2_130 (SPAdes) (version 2) | ecosystem: Environmental > Aquatic > Marine > Oceanic | place: Pacific Ocean | collected 2013-06-22
CACTAATTGTTCAATTCCTTCATCTAAATCGTATTCACATCTAAAGTCCTTTGAGTAAAACTTCTCGCTGCTAACGATGTAGTCTCTAACATCCGGGTCGGTGGTAAACTCTGCCTTGATGACCTCCAACGGCAAGTGCTTTTGTATCTTCTGGGCCAACTGAAGTTTGTTCATGTTGAGTGCGTCGTTGCCAACGTTGTATGTCTCGTTCTTGCACGACTCCCAATTCTCTAACGTAAACTTGAACGCCCTGCAAACGTCAGCAACGTGAACATAGTTGCGCATGAACTCGCACTCATATAACACAAGCAGTCGGTCCTTCAGCGCTCGCAGCACAAAGTTGTTGACAAGCAGATCCGAACGCATACGAGAACTTGGACCGAATACGGTCGCAAGTCTGAATGTCACACAGTTGTCGGCTTCTTGGTAGGCGCGCTCTGCCATCACTTTCGTTTTTCCGTACAAGGAAACAGGGTTTAACGGCGACGATTCGGTACACACGGAGCCATCCTTTGATACCCCATAGCCCGAGTTGGTGCAGGGGTAAATCACCATTTGGTCAGCTGACTTACGTTCAGCGATATACTTGTTAACTCCGTAATTGACTTCTTGTGCGTCACCGGGGTGATCATCACAGAGAGGAAACCCTACCAATGCAGCCAGAGGCAAGATAATATCATTTTTCTTCATCAGTTGATAAAGAAGTTTCGTATTCCTAACGTCTCCCTTAACAAAATTAAACCTATCGTTTTGAGCGTATCTCAGAAGAGATGTGCGATCATACATCAGGCTGTCGAGCACTGTGATATTGTGATTGCCGATTAGATAACCTATTAATTCGCTACCAATATAGCCGGCACCACCCGTTATTAAAATGTTCATTTTATTGACCTCTTATTCTATCGATATATTTTAAAACTTCTTTTGAGCTTGGCATTTCATCTTCTACTTCATCAGAATATATTTTTTCCAATCTGCCCTCATACGATGGCTTGTCCCAAACTCCCTTTGATATCTCTAAAAGCGATATGGTATCGCAGGCGCCTATTTCTTTTATGCCGGTTTTATCTAAATTCTTCATAATCCAACCAGCAACAAAATCGATATCAATGTAATTGTATTCGCTATTAATGTCAACATATATATGGTTATGTTTTACCAAATCAAATAATGCGCTTTTATTTAAACCACTTCCATATAAAGCGCCAAGTCTAACTATAAGTGTGTTTTGCTTGTTCTCAACAAGAACCTCAGCAGATTTTTTATGAATTCCGTATGGTATATCAAGCTGTATTTTGGCCGATAGAGAACTAATTTGAATAAATTTCTTATATTTCCATTCGTAAAGTAATTCAGCAGTTTTAACAATTGTTGCGTTTACATCATCAACTGGATTGTTCAATGCCCAAAATCTTTTTGAAGGCATCGCTGTGTTTATCAAAATATCATATTCCAGTGATTTGTGCTTATCACAATTTTCTCTTGTTATGCTGAATATTTCATACTCATGATTTTTAGCCGCCCTACAAAGCGCTTTTCCAACAAAACCATTTGCACCCGCTATACCTATCGTTTTCACTTTAAAAGCTCTTCGTGTATGATTGGCGGATCACTCTCGTCCCATAACTCACTCAAAAAACTAACCACAGTGCAATCAGTAATTGCATGAAAGACGTGGGATATTCCCTTCGGAACATAAATACAGTTTCCTGTGGATAGATAAATCGTCTTCTTGTCGTCTTCGCGGCCTGAGATTGATACCCCTTCTCCAGATGTTAATAGCATATATTCATGAAAATGTGGGTGATAGTGGTTGCCTCTTTTGATTCCTTTGTTATAAAACATAAAATTAAATTCTTTTAATGCATATTCCGGAACCCAATTAAATATACCACCTCGCCCATCCGTAAGCGTGTCGGTATATATTCTTGGTTCTAACTTAACAGCGTATTTCATTATGTGGTGCTCCTTTTGTCTCTTTTCGCTAGAATTGGATTCTTTATTTTCCAATCAATGTTTAATCTTTCGTCATCCCAATATAGATGAACTTGTTCATGGGGTTCAATATAGCCGCCCTCATAGGACATCATATAATAATATAAACACTCATCGCTAACACACAAGTGTCCATTTACAAACCCCGGCGGAACTAAGACGCCAATATGATTCTCGTCATTTAAAGTGTATTTTTCCCACCTCAAATAAGTATCAGAACCCTCTCTAACGTCGGCAATTACGAATTCAACTTCTCCATGAGGACAGCTCATGTATTTCCAAGTTTTAAAATCACCATGCATCCCTCTTAAAACGTTTTCCTTAGATTTCGCAAATTTGCATAGTGTAAACTCTAAACCTTCTGGCAAGACGTTTTCTCTTTCCCACAATGTCCATATGTCGCCGCGGAAATCACAAAAGGGCTTGGGTTGAAATAACTTTATGTCTGGGAAAATCGGGGATGTCTTTATATCTAAATCAAACCTCATTGCTCATTGTTGCCCCTCTAGTCCAGCATCTAATAGCAGCTTTCTCTTAAGTTTAATTTTGGTTGAAGCCTCGACATTATTTCTAGCTTTTTTGCCAAATTTATCTTCTATCATTTTCAAGTATCCCCCATCTGTATGATATGTCATCCAAGCATCGTCTCTGAACTTAAGAATTTCCGCAGCAGTTAAATTTTCATTTGCTAAATTTAAAGTTTCATAAGCATGCTGGCTGTAGCCTACATACTTTTCTGGCAATTTCCACCCTTTGTTTTTTGCTTGATAATATAACGGACTGCCAGGATATGCCATGGCTGTATACATGTTTACGAATTCGGACTTATTTTCTAAAGCAAACTCTAAAGTACCTTTTATAGAATCGTGCGTGTCCATCGGCAAGCCAAAAATATAGTTTGCGGCAACATATAAGCCTTCATCTCTCATCATCTTAAACAAATCAGTTATCTTAACATCTTTGAATGAATCCTTATGCACCTCTTTTCTTAGAGTCTGATTTGGGTTTTCTATTCCCAACCCCAACCAATTAACGCCCGCTTTCTTGAGAGTTTCAAGATACTCGGGCTTACATGTGTCGATACGAGAATACGCCCACATATTGAATCCATAATCTCTTTCAATAAGAAGTTCACAAACTTTCATAAAATGGCGAGGATTCAAAACAAAAAGCTCGTCAGCTATCTTTACATTTTTCACACCTAGTTTGGCCAGTTGATCAAATTGCGAAATGACAAACTCGGGTTCCCAAAATCTAAATTTATTACTCATATCACTGGCAACACCATATGTGTTGTCTGTTCTATTGATGATGTTAATCATACAAAAAGAACACTTATAAGGACAGCCTAAACTAGTATATAGAGAGCCGAATGGAGAGGGTTCCGCATTGTTAGTCCAACCATGCCAACCAGAAGTTCTATACTTTTTAATGTCAGGAAGTAAGTCCCAAGCCATCCCAGGAAGATCTATAGAGAGTCTTGACTTCGGAACTATCATCTGAGGAATGTTAAGTACCAAGGTTTCGTCGTCCTTATATCCCAAACCTTTTACTTTGGAAAGAAGATTTTTATCATCTAGATTGTCTACTGATAAAAGATCACTGATTGTATACACACCTTCATTTTGGCATATCATATCCACGCAATCGTGAGAAAGCGCCTCTCTCGGCAAAGCAGAAATATGTCCCCCTACAAACAAAGTTTTTGTTGACGGTGAAATATTTTTAAGTCGTTCTGCTGTGTCGATTGAGCCTACCATATTCTGAGTAGAAGCAGAAGGCTGCTGTCCATAAACAACAAAACAGGCGATGCGTGCTTTAAACTCATCGATTCTTTTTGCGGATTCCTCTGTTGAAAAGCGCTCGGCTTCGCAATCTATTAAATCCACACTAAAGCCCCGAGTTCTGCAATGATTTGCTAGCATCGCAGCCCAAATAGGTGGCTCGATGGCGGAATGATCCTTGCTCAACTCCTGATATATTTTTTTAGAGCCGTTGCTGTGTATGAATAGTATATCAAGCTGACTCATTTTAATCCCAATCCTCGTTTGGATATTCTGTGGGATACACTAATCTTTCGGGGTGTAAAGATATTTCCAAAGGTTCGATAATCATATTAGCTAAAAATTCCTCCCTATCAAGATATGGATACATGTCTTCTATCGGTGTTTCCCAGCCGATTAGTTTAGGATCATATCGGTGATACTCATGACAATTAACATCAACCACAATTGGGCCATCGTGATCAAGAAATTGTCTAATTTGTGTTCTTACCAAATCATAATCCATTCCGCTATCTATAGAAAGTGTCTCCAACCCATATGCTTCGGCAACTTTAATGAAATCGGGCGGATTATAACCTATTGGTCCGCATGCTTCCATTCTTCCTTCGAAATTGGTTTTCTGGTATGCTTTTGTGATTCCATATATGTGATTGTTCAATATCACAACTTTAACTCCGACATTGTAGTTCACCAAGGTTTGAAGTTCTTGAATGTTCATATTCATACCTCCATCTCCAATAACACAAACTACATTTTGTCTGTCCTTGTCTGACGCAAACCAGGCACCAATAGAGCCTGCGAAGCCAAAGCCCATGGGAGAATTTCCATTATTTGTAAAAGACCTTTGACCTGTTTTAGTATTAAATGAGTGATTTGCGGCAATGACATTGCCGCCGCAATCAGTAACAAATATATCATCCTTTGTCATTTCTTCAGACAATATCCTTAAAAAAGCGTAAGGATGAACATATTTTTTAGGTTCAAACATTTCAGCAGTAACTGTTGCGTATTTCTCTTTCCACCCTATGCATCTTTCCAACCAGCCACTATAGGCATCGGAATTGAAATCTTTATCTTTTTTAATCAGATCACAAAGCATATTTATGAATATTTTTGCATCACACAGAATGCATTCTTCAAAAGGAACTTGTTGTAATTTCTTTTGAAGGCCTGCCTTATCAACATCAACAACATACTTTTTTGCTTCTCTCGCAAAACTATGAATATTTCCGCCTGTAATTCTTCCTGATATTCTGCTGCCTATTGCTAGTAAAAGATCAGAATTTTGTATCCCGAAATTTCTGCCTTCGCCGCCATAAGTTCCAATTTTCCCGCCATAATATTCGTAATCAGCACAAATTATATCTAAAGCATTATAAGTGGGATATATAGGAATCTTAAGAAGGCGGCCTAATTCTAATATATCTTTTTCTGCTGATGCTAGTCTTACGCCGCCGCCAATCATTAAAACAGGGCGCTCGGACTTTTTAATATCACTCAGAAATTGTCTTGCTTGCTTCTCCACAATAGCAAAATTATAACAATCATTTTCTAATTCGCAATCATATCCAATTAGTTCTTCGGGCACTATCATCGCTTTTTGTATATCTATTGGGATATCAATGTGTGTAGGTCCTGGGCGACCAGATTTCATCATATGTATGCACTTTTCCAATTGATATTTTATATCTTCAGGTTTCGTAACCATAACTGAATATTTTGTGACCGGCTTAAAACAACTGACCATATCCGATTCTTGGAACCCAATCTGCCTTATTGACTCTTCGGGTCTCATAAACTGTTGCTTTATTTGTCCAGTTAAAAACAAACAAGGAACAGAATCATAAAAACAATTACCAGCACAGGTAACCATATTTTGACCTCCCGGTCCACTAGTGGACATAGCGACACCAAAATTACCAGAAACTTTAGCATATCCTTCTGCTGCGAAACCGCAGGCTTGCTCATGCATGGGTGATATATATCTTAATTTATCTGTTCTAACGAACCCATCAACTAGGTGTCCTGTTGCGGCTCCATAAACTTGGAAAACTTCTTTTATACCGCATTCGGCAATTTTTTGCCATATGTAGTCTGAAACTTTTACTTTTTTATTCAATGTGTTTCTCCTGGGTTTAGCGCGCAATAAAGCTCATAATTGCTTAACTTTTTTTTTTGTAACAGTGTTGGGGGTTGCAGAATGATTCGTCGGGAAACCCTGATCTGTTTCATAAATGACCTTATCGTGCTTCCAATTTCCGCCGCCTAATAACTTTTCTAATTCTTCTTCTTTAATCGCATAAAAGTTTTCTTCAGAAGGAAACTGCCCAGATCTTACTTCTTCGGCATACTGCTTCAAAGCAGATTGCATAATCTGTCCTGCTTCGCAATATCTTTTGACAAATTTTGATTTAAATTCCCAAAACAACCCCATCAAATCATGAAAAATAACCAACTGTCCATCAACCTTGTCGCCGGCGCCGATGCCATAAACTGGAATGTCCAACTTATTTGCAATAATTTCTGCTGATTCCCTAGGCATTCCCTCTAACAAAAGAAAAGAGCACCCCGCATCCTGTAATGCTATAGCTTGATTTAAAATAATCTCAGCTTGCTTGGCAGTTTTACCCTGGACGCGATAGCCACCTAGCTTTGCTCGGGTGTGGGGCGTCAATCCCAAGTGACTCATGACCATAATTCCCGCGTCGGCTATAGCCTTGATTCTTTCAATCATGGCACCCTCAACCTTAACGCAATCCATACCAGCCCTAACAAATCTACCAGCATTGTAGACTGCCTCCTCATTAGAAACTTGATAAGACATATAGGGCATATCTCCAATCAAAAATGCACTTTTCGCTCCCCTGGCAACTGCCTCTGAATGTCTTATCATATCATCCATAGTTACAGGAATTGTTGTTTTGTAACCTAGTGTGGTCATACCCAAAGAATCACCAACCAAAATAGCATCGACGCCTGCACCATTGGCAATTATTGCCTGCGGATAATCATAGGCAGTCGTCATGACTGTTTTAATGTTTTGTTTCTTGTGCCTTCTTAATTTAAGAATTGTAACCTTATTTTTATCATTAGCGGCCATATTTATTCATCTCCTTTCTCTTAGAATCTATTATAGCACGATATTATAATATTATAACATCATTTTCTTATTCGTCATCTAAATTCTCTTTTACAAAATTTATAAAATTTTTGACTGTATATTTTGTGGTTGCCTTAATAAAGGCATTTTCCACAATCTCTTCATATTGGTGCCAGTTTGAAGATATGTGCTCTATCAAAGAGGGTAGCTCCTCGTCTCTGTCAAAATAGATAAACTCCTTATCTGGTTCAAACCAGCGGGCGCCTATGTTCCAAGGGTTCCTCTTGACAAGCATGAGTGTTTTACTAACGGCGCTTTCAATCATTCTTGTTTTGTATTGTGGCACCCAGCCATCATCTACGTGAGAAAACGCTTCACATTTTTGCCAATCCCTAAATGACTTTACGTTGTTTATATGTTGCGGTGTTATATAAGCATGATTTGTAATTAAACAAATTTTTGTTTTTCTTAATATGTCCCACATTTGTACTCTAGGTATATTAATGTGAGTAATATATTTTTCATAACCGCGGTTTCTAAATTCTGATGCCCACTCATGAGAACCCAAAGAAAGGAAATTATATTTAAAATCCTTCATTGCGTCAATAAAGCTTAAATGTGTTGGGGAAGAAACATGCCCCCAATAAATAACATCGCAAATCTTCTCTTCTTTTTCTTTTACTACATATTCCTCATTAAAAGGCTGATATGTTGGAATAAATATATTTCTTTTGTGAAGAGAATTTAACCATTCACAAGTATAAGGACAAATTGTAAAAATCTTTTGAAAATATTTATCCATATTAGCGCTTCTGTGTGCATATTCTACGTTTCCCCCATACCAAGCTGCGGGGTGTTCCATATTTATAAAAGCTTTTTTGCTATAATTTTTATATCTTTCTTTATACTGTGGTTTTTCAATACAGCCCATCCCATGAAATAAAACCTTTCCATCATCATCTCTTGAGAATCTGTTAAAATTGAAATATTTTTCTAATGCATCGCTATAGCACCCATCATAATCTTCAACTATTAGCACTGTTTTTCTCCACTTGCTCGCTGATCCATTCGTAAGTTTTCTCCATACCCGCCCTTAACGGCTGCGAAACTTTCCAACCCATCTTCTCTTCGTAGAGTCTATTATCAGAATTTCTACCGTGCACGCCCAGTGGCCCGTCAATGTTTTTAATATTCAAGTCTTTGCCTGAAATATCAATAGCAAGTTTTGCGAAATCTTGAATTGTTATCATTTCTTCGGAGCCGATATTGACTGGGCCCGTAAAATCAGAATCCATTAGACGCCTAGTTGCCTCAATACATTCGTCTATGTAAAGAAATGAACGTGTTCTGGTGCCGTCACCCCACACCTCAATTACTGAACCATTGTCGGCTTGTGCAGCTTTGCGGCAAAATGCAGCGGGGGACTTCTCTCTGCCGCCGTCCCAAGTCCCTTCGGGGCCAAAAATATTATGATAACGAGCAATTCGGACATTTAGCCCGTAGTTTCTTGCAAAGGCCAAATATAAACGTTCGCTGAAAAGCTTTTCCCAACCATATTCGCTATCTGGGGCTGCAGGATATGCACTGGACTCCACACAATTTGGATTATCTGGGTCTATCTGATTATGCTCTGGATACATGCATGCAGAAGAAGAATAAAATATCTTTTTAATTCCCTTTTTGGCGCACAATTCTGCAATATTTAAGTTTATCACAGCAGAATTATGCATGATATCGGCGTCATTGTCGCCTGTAAAGACAAAGCCGGCACCGCCCATATCAGCAGCAAATTGATATATTTCATCAATATCCTCAGAAACCACTCTATCGCATACTACTGGATCGCGGAGATCTCCTACTATGAATTCGTCAGCCACCTCGTGTGCGTCGAAAAACTCATGTTCTTTCAAATCTACCCCTCTAACCCAACATCCTTCGGACTTGAGCCTCTTCATCATAGCGCCGCCAATAAAACCGCCGGCCCCTAAAACCAATATTCTTTTCATTAATCTCTCCTTCTGTACTCGAATATATCGCCATATTTCGCTTTAACTTCGTTTATGACAGATTGTCTTTCTTTAATAATAACTTTGTACCCAGCCATCGCTAACTCTTTCGCAAATAAAAGCTGTTGTGATTCCTCAAGAATAGTTGACTCGGGTTTATATGTGACAAAATCAAATTCCACTGGGTGTTTCATATCATTTTCTATTTGAAATAATTCCACTTGATATTCCAGATGTTGTTTATTACTTTCATCGGATGCTTTGCTGATGAGAGCGTCTACCTCGACGTCTCCTGCGAACAGCGCTAGCGCTCTGTTATCACGAGGAAAACAGGGGCCTCCATAACCATAACCATAAGCCAAATATTTATTGCCAATCCTCGTGTCCGAGCCTATTGCTTTTAAAATGGGTTCATGGCGCACTTTAGTGAACCTTGCGATATCACCAATCATATTAGCAAATGCAATTTTTGTTGTCAAAAAACAATTCAATCCAATCTTGCAAATTTCCGCCTCAACTCTATTCATCCTACAGATTTTTGGAGTACTTTCTGTGTGTTTTTCATAAATTTCTTGAATGATGTCACCAGCTTCTTTAGAGCCCTCTCCGATCAAAACCATATCTGGGTTAAGTTGATCCTTCAAAATACTGCCTTGGGCAATAAATTCGGGATTATAACTTACCGTGTAGTTATAGTCTTCTAACCTTTCTTGAACTGTGTCGCAGTAAGTCGGCATTGTAGTACAACACACTATAAGTTGCTTATGCTCTTTTTGTGGTCCAAACGAAATTAACTGCTCCATAACTGATTCTATCTGTCCGTGATCATATCTCCCATTCAGCAAAGAAGGGGTAGCCACCAAAAGAAAGATAATATTAGAAAACTGAATAGTTTTTTCCACATTAGTCGTAGCTCTAAAGTTCACAACTTCTTGCATGCGTTCATTAACTCCCGGCTCATCTGAACTGAATAGTTTCTTGTTAAGAGAGTTAACATATTCTTCGCTAATGTCACACCCTAGAACGTCATAGGCTGCCTTTTCCAATGTCAAAGCAAAACATAATCCGAGTTTGCCAACTCCTATTAAAGACAATTTTTTCATTTATTAACTCTCCTGCATTTTATGAGCATATGCCAGCCGACTTCATCACACATCTCTTGGAACTGCTCCTCTGTCATATTTTTGAATTCGTCTCGAACGACATACTTTTTCTCTATATAATTTGGGATGTCATACTTAAAAATATGATCCTTTTTCATAGATGTAATTTCAAAATCTTTTAATAACTCTTTTGCTTGATCAAGCGTGTAGGTTAAGGCTCTTGGACAATTCAGCTGGGCTTCAGCATAATACTGTATTACTTCATCCATTCTTGAAAAATCAACGGAATCGCTTTGGTACATGAAATCGAATAATTTAAAACTATATTTGGCATAAACCATTAATCGAAATTCGCCATCATCATTTAATAATTCGCTAACATGCTCGACGATCTTTTCCGGGGATTCCGTGTGGTGTATTACTCCGAAAGCATAGATTAGATCAAATTTTTGATTTACTCTCGCTTCTTTTAACAAATCACGTAGGTTTTCTGAATTGCCTTGGATAAAGTTTGCTTTCATACCAAACACATCAAAACGACTTTTGCAAATATTCAAGCTCTTATCAGATAATTCTACCACCGTTAGGTTCGCGCCGGCCCGGGCAAAATTTATACTATCCGTGCCTATCCCGCAACCAATTTCTAAAACATTTTTTCCTTTCCATTTGTTAAATTCAGCAAATTCCGGAATGTGTGGTTCTACAAAATACTTTCTCTTTTCTACTTCATTAAAATATTCTAATGTGCAAAGTTTTTTATTAGAATGTCTTATATTACAAGGCGCATTATTCCAATAGCTTTTAATATTCTCTATCATACTAAATCCATATTGTTTTATGAATCTCTCGCGAGATTCCATTAGTCCTTCCTTGGCATTTTAAAGATTGGAATTCCAACCATTTTGTGCTTGTTTTTATTGTGAAATGCGTTGTAGATTTTTAAAATCTCATGCTGTCTTTCTGTTAGATCAGCTGTATGAACTGATTCTGTGTATTCCATAGCCCATTCCAACTCTTCATAAGAGGCGCCAATTTGAGATTCATCCGTTCTAGAGTCTTCCCACAAGCCATCAGTTGGTGGGGCCATAATAATTTGATCAGAAACCCCCAATAATTTAGCAGCTTCTCTTACTTGTGTTTTTGTCATATCAGCTAGAGGGCTAATGTCTACACCACCATCGCCATATTTCGTATAAAATCCCACACCAAAATCTTCCACCTTGTTACCTGTACCAACTACAATGCCGTTAAGAGCAGTCGCAGTGTGATATAATGTTACCATTCTAAGTCGAGCTTTTGAATTAGCATTTGCCAATTGGTTCTCCAAATTCTTTGATATCATCTTAGCGGACAATAACTCAAACATATCCGATAAATCTACCACAAGCTGGCAAACATTTTCATGATTATCGCACAACCACTGGCAATGAAGTGAGGATAGTTCGGTGTTCTCAGGCTTTGAATTGATGGGCATATTTAAAACAATCGTGGGCATGCCCGTTTTCGCACACAATGACGAAACAACAGACGAATCAACCCCTCCTGAAGCACCCACCACCAATGTATCTAAGTCGGCGGATTGTGCATAATCTTTAATCCAATTGGATACATCATTTAAAATTATTTTATTCATTATATTATTCTCCATGTGGGGGGGTAAAAGCCCCTTTCTGCTCTGCCATCGTCAGGCACAGTATAATTGTGGGGGGCTACCACTATTTTATCGGGATTGTCATTTAAAAATGCTGCCCACCACCCAAAGGATGTCATATGACATGCGATGTTGTGATCACACTGTCGCATAATCTCAAAATCTACAATATCTTGATTACCCTCGCAATAGTAAACATTTTTCCCTTTAAAATTAGACTTACACCACTCAATATCACTTTGGTTGTGTGTGTCCCCCTTGCGGCTGCCTCCTGAGAAAACTAGAAACTTGACGTTTCTTCCGTCAAAAGTTTGCAAAGCGCGATAAAAGTATTTGCTATAAGCGCTGTCCTTCGAAAGCATGTCGCCTTCGCCATAAAAATTAGAGTACTCGGGATTTGTCCCATCTACGCTATCGCCGCGTCTCATATGAACACTTACAATTTCAGCGCTTGGATCATCTAACTTTCTGATTTTGTCCAAGTAAACTGACGCTACTTCTTTTATGGAATCCTTTAAGGCAAATTCCTTACGGATCTGATTCTCATGCTTAGAGAAATATCTATAATTTTGAAAATATCCTATAAAGTCAGTATTATCGGGAACAGTAAACACCTCCGAATAAAATTGAGCATGATCTGCCTCATTGAAACGATATTGAATCTGTGAATAATCATTTGGACATAGATAATCACACTCCAAGCTAAAGTGTGTCAAATAGCATTTTTGGTTTTGCCATTCTGCCGTCGCGGGATCTGGAATTTTTATTTCGCAGTTTTTTTCCAAAGAAATTGCTCGCAACGCAGCATATTGGAATAACTGATTTCCAAGCCTACCATATGTGCCAAGCCCCATAAAAGTTACCATTTATCTATCCTCTCTGAACAACTCAAATTCCCTCAAGTCTCGATATGGTGGATCTTCTGGTATATCTTCATTGTGCTGAGGATAGTTCTGCATCAACATCAAACCGCGAGTGGCTTGTTCTGGCGTCATGTAGGCGTTCCATCCGTTTGAGATAATATCATCGTCGTGGTATTTTACTTCCGATCTGCCCTCATATCTCTGCCTCTTAAACCACCTATACGCTTCATGATCATCTGTCAATATCATGCCACCTTTCCCTATCTTCAGGTGTTTTTTAATATGAAAAGAAAGACACATATAGCTTCCAGAGAGATACATGTCCGAAGTAAAGCGCTTAGCCGCGTCATAAATCGGATATGGTCTAAGTCGATAAATACCTTTCCATTCGACGTCTTCAAATTCAACTGTGCCTCCTGCGTGTATTATTGATTGCGGAACTGACAAATAGGTCCGTGCGGGGATAATTACTTTCTTCACTCTTAAATACTCGCAACAAAGCAATAATGCATCCGTGCAGCTGTCTGTAGAAACAGCTAATGGTGCGCCTGTATAATGCGCGACCTCTTCTTCAAACATTTGAACGATTTTATATGGGTTATGAAGCATGTGTCTCTACTTTCTCAAATGATTCTATTTTTTTTAAAATGATTATGTGCGTTTATACAAAAACCACCAACATTAGCGCCTATATCAACAGCTACGGAATATCTTTCATGTGAATATGGCATATAATAAGAAGCTTTACATTCTTCAGCACTTTCTTTAATCCAGTTATTCACTTCTTCTTTGGATGACAAATTTTTAAATATCATTTGGCCCACACCATTCCCCAATTAATTCTTCTATGTACATCCACACACTTTAACAAATCGGCCCTTATCTTGTCTGCTGAGTGATAGTCGGGCTCCTTGAGGAAAGTATCTCCCGCGGGATCATAAGTTAAAAACTCATAAATATCGCCTTCTTCAAAATAGCCTAAAACTCCAAATTTTTCATATCCTAAATTTTCTAATATTGTTATGCAATTATTAAGCTCTTCGGGGAATTCTTCACTCCACTCAAAGCATAACTTTTTAGTTTTACTTGTTAAGCCTCTTAAAACTGTACCTTCATATCCTTCGACATCTATTTTAATTAAATCCGGCTGACCATACAGCTCTATCATTTTATCTAAAGTTATTGTTTGAGCATCTCGGGGTACCAAGTTTTCAAAATAGATCGTCTTAAGAAAACCATCAATAGTTTCAAATCTATTTATTATAGCTTTTTTAAAAGTTTTTGTATCTACAAGGTTTGAAGGTGAAAACGGCAGCCAACTTATTTTGTCAGGATTTTCATTAATAAAAGTTATACCATTTTTTCTATAATCTGTTAAGATGTGATCGTTTCCTTTTATAAATCTTGATTTATTCATAAAGTCCGAGGACGCCGATGACATCCCAGGTTCTCTAATATTTATTTGAATCGTTTCTGTGCTGTTGCTTTTGTCGCTCACAATCTTATTTAAATATTTGAGCCTCCCCTCGTGTTTTATAGCATCATAATTTTCATAAAATTCATAAATTGGGTCTACGGCCACAATGTTACAATTAGAATATCTTTCTCTACAAGCATCAGTAAAGGCAAATCTGTTTGAACCAATATCAAAAATTAACATCATTCCCTCTCCAACAAATAAAATCTCTTTTCAAAGCCGCACTTTTCAAACAGTTTTAAACTAGCTTCATTATCAAGCTTTACTTTAGCAACGGCATCCGGAAACAAATTCATTATTTCGTTGATCATAAAAGACCCGACACCGTGTCCTTGGTGCTCGGGATGTGTGGACACTCGTATATCATTGTCTATTACTCCAACATATCCAACGGGCTTTTCGTCAATAACACATACCCAGTAATTGTTGTTGTATTTAAGCATGTGTTCCGCTTGTTGGATTTTAGTAATGTGTTGTTGCTGAATGAATCCTTCTTTGGCTCCATTTCGCAGCTGCCTTATAAAGTTCCAATATTTAGGACTGTTTTTTACTAACTCCATACATCCACCTGTGAGCCGAAGTGACTCTGTGTGTTAAGCCAATAACTGGTCAAGTAACCTCTTGTATGTTTCCATCCTTCCAAATCTAGCAAAGGATTAAGACAACTACCAATGTCCAAAAACGTATTCTGGTTGTTTTCTTTGAAACACTCATAAATCACGTAATTGCTTAAACTCGCCGCGGAACATAAGATAATATAACCTTTAATATTGTTCTTGTCAATATAATTCTTAACTTCTTC
>Ga0209349_1000929_pt1 | contig 14661 bp, 30 predicted proteins | sample ETNvirnome_2_130_FD_184067 | JGI IMG/M metagenome (GOLD analysis project Ga0209349, IMG submission 184067) | Marine viral communities from the Pacific Ocean - ETNP_2_130 (SPAdes) (version 2) | ecosystem: Environmental > Aquatic > Marine > Oceanic | place: Pacific Ocean | collected 2013-06-22
ATAGAGAGTGTCAAGGGAAAGATTGATGTCTTGGAAAAAAGCATCAAGCAACTGGGAAAGAAGAAAAATAAAAAAGGTGGCTCCATTATACAGCAGAGTAACTGATGGAAACGGTACTACTAGTATATGCCATTTGGATCATAGGTGGAATCATCGTTAATACAGCAGGACTGTAATGGCTGACAGGATGGATGTAAGTGATAAGACTGCTATTTCTATGCCTATGCGTAATCTGCTATCAATACTCACAGCAGTCGGAGTTGGAGTTTGGGCCTATTTCGGAATACAAGAAAGGATTAACAATGTTGAGACGAGAAGTACGCTCATGGAGGCCGACCTCATCAAGAACACAGAATTTAGAATAAAATGGCCTCGTGGAGATTTAGGTTCCTTGCCTGCCGATAGTGAACAATTCATGTTGCTGGAATACCAAGATGGCATGATAATTAAATTGCAGGCACAAGTTGAATCTATGATGCACAATGCGGTTAACATCAAAAGACTTCAAGAAGATATGTTAGAAGCTCGTGGAAATATAGAAAAATTAAAAGACAAGTTGCGTGAGGCTAACGGTGGTTGAAACAATCATAGCATTACTTATGTTCATCGGAATAGATTTAAAGGAACATGTCCCGTATGACAATCTTGGAGATTGTCTGAAGGCAAAAAGAATATCAGAGAGAAGCTCTGGTGTTGACGGCCCTCGTCTGGAATGTCGGCCCGTGAAAGCGGAAACCGAAATCTGGGTGGAGGATAACAAAAAACATATTATAAGGATAATAGAAGATTAATACATGACAACAGGTAAAATTAAGTGGTTCAATCCCAAAAAGGGATATGGATTCATAGAAAATCAAGAGAGTGGCAAGGATGTTTTCCTTCATGTGTCCGCTCTGGAAGCAGCTAACATCAGCACATTGGAAGTCGGACAGGAAATTTCCTTCGACATCGGATCACACAACGAAAAGGAAAACGCAATTAACATTAAAAAGGTAGATGATTAAGGTATGGTTTCTCATGGCACTCATGTCCTATCCAAACACCCCAGCCATTCACTACAAGGGTTTTGGAGGGTTTACTACTCAAGAGGAATGTGAAGAAAAAAGAATAATTACAGAAAATCAAATTGCTGATCTCGAAATAAAATTAGGGAGAACCGTTTATATAGACACTTACTGCATTGAGTTTAAGGCGTTTCAAAGCCAACTCGATAAGAAAAATAATATAGGGGTATAAGATGGCCGAAGAAAAAATATCGGAGAATGAGAAAGATATTATCCGCATAGGCGGGGAACTTAAGCTCATTAATCAGAAATTGGATAACCATGTTCATCACATAAGTGGAAAAATTGATACGATTTTTAAAATTGTTTGGACGATTTCCTTTATGATCCTCGGATTGCTGTTACGGGCTGTTTACAGCGTAATGGCAGGATAGAGCCAAAAAAAAACCTTCATATTTAAGCGTACAAGAGGTTTAAGCATGTGGGCTGTATGATTGGACCCCTAATAATGGTTGACAAAAAACGATTTCATTTAGTAAAGACATGAGAGTGAAAAACATTCTGATAATTTCAGATATTCACTTGCCCTTTCAGCATCCTCAAGCCTTTGAGTTTTTGGAGAAGGTCAAGAAGGATGTCAAGCCCGACCATGTAATATCAATAGGTGATATTTTAGATTTTGGAAGCGTTCAAGTTTCCAGACCATCTGATCCCAATATAGATTCACCAGTATTCGAACTGGAAAAAGCAAAAAAAGAAATTAAGACTTTAGAGAAGTTATTTCCCAAGATGCAGATATGCTGGGGGAACCATGACCTGCGATTATTACGCAAGGCAGAGTTGGTGGGCATCCCTCGCTCCATGATTAGGAACATTAATTCCATTCTCGAAGTCAAGGCGAAGTGGACCTGGCATGATAAGATCATCCTGACGATGCCAAACGGACAGTCAGTATATTTCACCCATAACTTCAAGCAAAATGCCCTATCAAGTTCAAAGGAACTAGGGTGCAGTTTTGTGCAGGGCCATTATCATACACTTGGATTAAGCATCCAGTTCTGGAGCAGTCCGACAGCATTAAACTTTGCGATGAATGTTGGCTGTCTGATTAATCCGAAGGCTGATGCCTTTCGCTACCAAAAGAATTTTCTCAAGCGTCCCATTTTGGGATGTGCTGCCATCATTGATTCATCACCACGGTTATACAGCATGCTGCTGAATGACAAGGGACGATGGGTTGGCAAGATATGAAAACAAAAACCAAAGACCCTATCGTTCAAAAGGTCATTGATAAAATGGCTAGACGATCTGAAATAGGAATTATTAAGTACGGGAATACCATGAAATCTTCCAAGAAAAGTTTAAATGATTGGATAGATTCAGCAATCGAGGAAGCCCTCGATTTAGCGGTGTATCTTGAAAAGGTTAAGAGTTTGGTTGGTGCAAAGGTCGAACAGCATATAGATATAGTAAAGGACCTTGGCGGTGGTGGTGGGAACTATGATTTTGATAAATGGGAAGGAACAGACCCAGATTGAACTACGAAAATATTAAAGACAGCATAAAAACGCATGAAGGCTATCGGGATAAGGTCTACCGTGACCATCTCGGCAACCGAACAGTTGGCTATGGTCATCTATGCCTGGACAATGAAAAGTGGAGCGACAGTAAAGTGTATCCACGCAAGGTTCTTGACCAGACCTTTGACTACGATTTTAATATTGCCCTGAATGATGCTCGCAAGCTCATCGTTGAGGACAGTATTCATCAAGATGCTTTTTCCTGCCTAATAAATTTATGTTTTAATTTGGGAGGACCAAGAGCCAGCCGTTTTAAAAAAATGCTGGTTGCCCTGGAAGATAAGAACTATCCTGAAGCGTCAAAGGAAATGCTGGACAGTAAATGGGCCAGACAAGTACCAAACAGAGCAAGAGAATTAGCGGAGATTATGAGAAATGTTGAACTTTCTAATTAAACCCCTTCTTGGGGTGGCATCTGATGTCGTTAAAGGGGTGGTCGCCAGTAAAAAAGCTAAAGCAGAACAAAAGTTAACTAAAATAAAAGCTGAAACTGAATTATTAAATAAGCAAATTTCGGGAGAAGTTGAGTGGGATATTCAAGCAATTAAACAAGCTGAATCTTCCTGGAAAGATGAATATTTAACAATTTTGTTTTCGATACCTTTGCTACTTTGCTTTTTGCCCTTTACAGTAGAGTATGTTGAAAGAGGATTTGCAGCATTATCGCAAACTCCTGACTGGTATAAATACACTTTAGGAGTAATTGTATCAGCATCGTTTGGAATTAAAGGAGCAAGTAAATTTTTTAAAAAATAAGGAGGTTATATGAACTTACTTAAAGATTTATGGGCACACTTGAAAGAGTGGTCCGATTGGAAGATGAAAGACTGGATTAAAGCAGGAATTGTTACTCTGGTTGTTTTATTCGTCATTTATAAAATGACATCAGGGGGAGCGGCATAATTTATAATGTCATTCACATCTAAAGCACAGGAAAAATATATGTGGGCCAACCATCCAAAGATCGCTAAAAAATGGACAAAGGATTACGGTCCCTACAAGAAGAAAAAGAAGAAAAAGAAAACATGATTAAATGTCCAACAAAAATCAAGGTTGGATATAAAGATATTACTATTGAGTTTATTCGATCAGACTTTGCCAAGCAGACGGATAGTTACGGTGAATACCATCAACGAGCAAACAAGATTGAAATACAACAGGACTTAACACCGCAAGATTTTGCGAACACACTACTCCATGAAGTTATACATGCAGTAGCTTACGAAATGAGCTTGACACAAGAGGGGAATATTTTGTCTAAAGATTCAAATGAGGAGATAGTAGTGAACTCAATAACAAACGGATTACTGACAGTTATAAAAGATAACTCATGGTTTCTAAAAATTTTACAAGAAAACATTGATAAGAAATAGATAAGGGGAAGTGGAGTAACATCTGCTTCCCCTTTTTTTTATGCCATTTTGCCAATATGCCATTATGGGTATTGGGAAATGAACTTGCTTTGAAAGGAGTTACAATGAATAAAGCAATTTCCATATTTAACCAACTGCGACCTCGATCCATCGGTTTCGATGCAGCCTTCAATCATTTCGAGAAAATGTTTGAGGATGACTGGTCAATGTCCACCTACCCCCATTACAATATTTGCAAGACGGGGGACTACACCTACAATATTGAGATGGCCCTTGCTGGCTACAACAAGAAAAATATTGAGGTGAAGTTTTCCAATGGACAGCTTACCATTAAATCCGTGAAGGAGGAGAAGAAAGACAGTGATGATTTAATTCATCAGGGAATATCTAAAAAATATTTCTCCAAATCTTTCACGATTGCGGATGACATTGAAGTCAAGGATGCCGAGTTGAAAGACGGGCTTCTCAAGATTTCTTTGGAGCATATTGTTCCTGACAGTAAAAAAGCCAGAACAATAGAGATTAAATAAAATTAAACGGGGGCCGTATAGGTCCCTCGTTCTCACCGATCCAATCCCCTTTTTTTTATGCCCAAAATTTGTTTTCTGGAACTAACTTCCTTAATGTCCTCATTCTTTATCTCATAAAGATCTGAAAAAATTTTAAATTTTGTTCCATTATCCCTAGTTCTCATCTGTCCTTTTTTAAACAAGGTAGATTTCTTAAAAAAATCATCCTTGAATATATAACCGCAAACATCCAACTGGCTGTCCCTCATATTGAAGCTGCAAAAGATATATCCATCACTTTTGTTGTTTTTCTGCAAAGCCAGGAGATTGTGAACAAAATGAGATTGCATAGGAACGGTGCGTCCCATGGTCTTGATGTCAAGTTTAGAATCATTCAAAACTACATCATATCCTACATAGGATTCCTTGAAAACAGGCATGGGCTTTTCCAGATACTTAAGAAGGGATATTTCCCCAACCAATCCGGTGAGCTGCTGTTGTGGAGTTCCATCGGTGTGGTTTCCCCTGGTTCCTAGGTTAACCTTCTCTAAAATTTTATGGCAATACTTAATGGTGCTGTCCTTGACATCCAAGGTTATCAAGACACCCTCACCCATTCCATTGTGCAGCCTTCGTCCTTGACGAGAGGTTGTTTCCCAGGAGAAATGGATTGTGTCGAGGGATAGATAAACATAATGGCTTGCTCGGTTGATTTATCATCCATCTCTTGTATTTGAATCATGATAATGTCATAGCCGGCACCTTTTTCCATGGCCAGAACTTGCTCATAAACTGCCGTGGGTATTTCATATAGCTCGCCTTTTATCTTTTTTCCCTCGGGATCTCGGTATACAACCGGAAAGGCATCAAAATAATTTTCCATGCGAAAGTCGGAATCAACTGTTTCATATTTCCCCATGAACTTTCCCTTTTGCAAAAGGAAATTCAAGCGATGACCCTTTTTCAAGGTCCCATATACAAATAATTTATGAGCCATTAATGTTTATCTGTATACCCTGTTGCATTAGGGTGCGGTTCAGCAGCCTTTCTTCTTACTTCTTTGTATTCTTCTTCCTTCACTTGATCCCTGAATTGATCTACCTTTATTCTATCCTCTGGAGAGGTAATGGATTCCGTAAAGATAGGGGATTCTGGAGCTTGGAATTGTTTTACATCTTCCTGGTTTCTTTGCATATGTCCATCAGATAGTTTGGTGCAAAAATCTTTTGACGGCAGAAGATCACCACTTCGACCATCTTGAAAAACGATCAACCAAACAACAATGGAATTTCCACTTGTTGTAACAACGGTTCTTTTTTCAAAATGACCGACAGATTTTCTGTATGCCATTGAGAGATACTCTATCATCTTATATTTGAACATCATCTTCTCCTCTCCGTCAAAGAATTTTATTCCCCACGCAGGTTTCTCTTGCACTTTAGTCTTTGGGTTTTCCCCACCTTCCGCTAGTTCTTCAATCTGTAATATAGGTTTTGTCATTTATATATCTTCTCTCCAATCCCCCATAACAGGAATATAATTATTACCAATAAGACAATCTGAATAATTTCAAACCACATCATACTTTTATCTTTTCTTCCTTGGTAGCCGTCTGCCAGGCAGAGATACATGTAAGGGCATTTTCCCTTTTCACCAAGTGGGTAGCATCCTCGATCATAATCTTTTCTAGATCCACAAGATATTCTTCCCAATTTTTGGAAGCCCTGGCGTTGCGTGTCTGCTTGCTCGATTGAGTAATGCCTCGCTGTTCTTCCTTGAGTTCCAATTCAGAAAGTTTGCGTGATTTGTACTCCTTTACAATTTCCTTGTTCACCCGAGCTTGTACGACATTTTCAATGTTATCCAATTCCAAGAGAGCTGCCTCGACCTTTTCCTCGAGCACTTCCTTTATTGGCCGGTAATTTTTAATGTTCATTGACAATTACTCCTTCTTTTCGCAGGCTATATGCCATATTTTTGAGTTTCTCAATATATTTTTCATCCTCTGCATACACGGAGAGAGTTTCAATAAGTTTTTCAATATTAATTTCATCCACAAAGTATTGGTGTAATCGTTCCTCCCGAAAATCCTCATAATGATAACTTTCATTTAATAAATCGGTGTAAACTATAACACTATCGCACCCTCTTGTGAAGCGTCTGACCTTAACGCTTGCATTGGCAAGGGAAACAATATGATCTTCCCCGTGTATTGCCTTGATGCCGAAGAAGTTTTTACCTTCCTTGGCAAACCTGGAATTTCCTTGAGATCCGGATTCATGCAGGGCTTGGACCAATACCAATTCTATGGGTATGCGTTCAAATTCTGGTAGGATGCTATTATAGGCAATCATGCAATCCTTAATTCCCTGGATAAACTCTTTGCGATTATCATAGTCAAAGTCCCAATTAAAAACACCCGAACACATCAGGGACAGAGTTGCACAGAGAACAGTAATAAAATTCATACATCACCAACCAATATGATGAGCGGTTTGACCACCTTTTTTCCGGCAAATATCACAAAGCCGGTGATGTGGTCCCTCGCTGCGAACGATGGTATTGCATACATCATAATTCATGCACTTGATATGGTTTAACTTTTTTCCCTTATGGGTTGGTTTTTCCTTTGGTGTGCCCTTTCTCATTCTTCTTCCTCTAAAAATTTATTCATAAAAAATTTTAATGTGCTCATGGGCATAATCGCTACAGCTTCTTCCGTCTTAATGTAGTCGCCCTTTATAATCAGCAACTCATTATTCTTGAGCCAGCTCATAATGACCTTGGGTGGATTTTTTCTTGCCTTGACTTCGACTTTAAGGAGAGTTTCATAGGTTTTAGGATCTCTTACAACGAGATCCCCGGTTAGACCGGGAATCCCTGTTGCACCACTTAAGGGGGTTTTAAAACAATTAAAACCCCAGCTATCAAACATTTTCTTGAATTCCCTCTCAACTCGAGAACCCTTTGTTCGATATTTTTTCACGCCTAGCCACCATTTCTTCTGTTAAAATAATCCTCTCGCATTTGCTGAATGGCAGCTCCTACGCAGATGGCTCTTTTATTTTCCTGGTCAAGTGCGGAAAGATGTTCATAATTGTCTATCTCTCCAAACCCGGTATTCACCAAGTCCATATATCTTCGAAGTCCTGAAATGTTGTTGCCATGGTTAAACTCCGTAGCATTGTCAGGAACTTTTTCCTCAACAGCAGGAGCCACAGCTTCCTGGCCATCGAGTTTAGGCATTTTATTGATGATGGCGGTCATTTGCTTGGGACTAACATTCCAGTCCTTGTCCATCTTGTCATCATAAAATTCTTGTTGAAATGAATTGCACTTGTTGCGATCCACATTGGCCAAAGCCTCTTTCATTGTAACCATATTAATACCCCCATATTTTTTTTCGGATTTTGGTTAAACGAGGATCGTAATCCCAAAGCCAATAATCGAGATTGGGTACGATCTCTTTTCTTATATCATCTTTGCTTTCACAACGAGATAAGAAGCGGTGCATAGATACAATTATATCTACGAATAATTTTTTGGATGCGTCTTGCTGCGTAATGTCAAACCATTTGGTTTCACTTTTTTTATCTCTGTTAACAACACAGTACAAAACTTTTGTAATCTGATTGGTTGCAAACGCATACAAGGATTGTTGCAGCTCAATGGAATGGGATAGTTTTTTAGGCATCCTGCCGGAACTCTTTAAGTCCAGCTTAAACTCCATGTCCTTGCCCTTCAATCCAAAATCGGTATAGCCAATGATGGGAATACCACAAACTTTGAAGTTCTGTTCTTCCTGGTAGTCCACCATTTCATATTCTTTAATTGCATTGTAAAACCCTTGAATAAAGTGAGGAATTTTTTCCCTTTCCACTTCCACTTTAGGATCATCAACAAGGTCCTTTACTCCCTCGTCAAATAATTCAATGGATTCTTTTATGGCTTTCAGCCTGTCTAGGCCTTCAAACATGCGGAACACACCGTGCTCTGCACATGTTCCCCTCGTCATGGGAGCACTTCCTAATTTAATTTTTTCAATGTAGGAAATGTACCATCCAGGAGGATCATTTAAAAACTTGCTGGCTTTTGAAAATGACAAGGGAAGCAAGTCAAACTTTTCAAAGGGAGTGAGATCCAACTTCATTTCTTGGTCCATGTTTCCCCCTCACTTATGATATGGGTTTCGCCTTCCCATGATACTCTGGATTTTTTATGCTTTTCCAGTCTTTTGGCAAGCTGCTGTAACTTGGCTTGCTTGATTTTAAAAATATTCGTAAATTTTTCTTCCAACTGATCCATCATTCCTTGAGGACTACTCATATATGTTTCCTCATTCTTGACTTGCTGATCGTAGAAAGCTCGTCCTGATTTGCTCATAATATTTTTTCCTTTTTTTATCAGTTTTTGTTATATAGAAATTGACTTGGTTTCACAATACATATATATCAAAAAATGTTATGCAGTTGGAAAACTATAGATTACAAAGGAAATACACCTACGAAAAGCTGAAAAACGAGCTAAATCTTTCCTCTAATCCCACCACTATGACGATTTACCGGTGGTGCAAGGGCCACAATATGCCGAAGAAAAGAGAAATCCATGAGATTATAGCCAATACAAAAAACCAGGTTAAACTAAAGGATTTCTTCAATGGAACAAGCTAGAGTCCTTAAATTCAAGCCTACTCGGTTTTTTTACACACAATTAACAGAAAATCAGAGGATTATTTACGAAAGGTGGTTAAGTATCTGCAAGGAATGTGGGTATTTATGGCCTAATATGGAAAAAGAACTCCAGGAAATGGTAAAAAATGACAGATAAAATTTTTTCCATGCCGGTTAGGGTTAATGACTTTATTGCCAATACGGTTAATCTTAACAACGAGGAGTTGGGTGTCTATTGGAGATTATTATGCTTTGCCTGGGAGAATAAAGCCATGCTCTGCAACGATAAATCAGAGATTTATGAGATCTGCAAGTCCGGAAACGGCAAGTCAAAAAGGGTGGTTGACAAGATTTTAAAAAAATTTTTTGTATTAAATGATGAAAATTGTTATGTACAAAAGGCACAGCAAGATGAGTGGGAAAGAGTAACAAATTTACACGAAATTCGCAGTATTGCAGGAAAAAAGGGAGCAGAAGCTACTAATTTGATCCAGCAAACTGACGGCAAAGGGGTCGGCAAAAAGCCGCCACTTACACTTACACCTACACCTACACTTATTAATAATAAAATATTATACTCGGAGGAGTTTGAGAAGTTTTGGACCAATGATGGTCGCTCCATTAAAAGCGATACTTTCAAACAATGGAAGAAACTCGGCAAAGAGGAAAAGGCTGATTTAAAAAAGAAGTGGGAGCTGTACAAGGAGCAGAATACCAATGAGAAGGGTAAATTTTTTAAGGCTTGTGAGCGTTTCCTAGCAAAAAGGATCTTTGATGAAATCAGCGTTGTTGATAAGGTCGTCAATTTTGATCCGCTAGCCAGGATCAAGGGGTATGTTAATTTTGTCAAAAAAGGACAAAGAATACCAACTATCAGCGATGACATGGTAGATATTATGTTGCGTGAGGGGTTGATTACCAAGGAAGAACACGCTAGATGGTAATAAGGAGTTATTTTGAAGAAAAAAGACAAGAAAAAGAAGAAAATGGGTTCTGTCAAGGACCTTATCAAGCAAATAAGAAAAGAATATCCTAATAGACTAGGGGAAGTTGAGATCAACTACCATAGGAAGGGCGGCCACGACTATGTGTTTGCCTTCCGGGAGAAGGATTATTTTGCTGAATTTTTTGCAAGGGGTTTATTGCATCCCATTCCACAGCTTAATGCAGCATATTACTATGCCGGTCTGAAGCTGCGGTGGGCTTACTACTCCTCGTTTTCCCATCAAAAACTTATCATGCACTATGGGGAAAAGCAATCATCAGGAGGCTACAATCAAAACAATGTGCCCATCAGGGATGGATACAAATGGTACTCCATTCTCCTCAATGAGATACCCAAGAATTGCCGTGAGGTTGTTGACCTAGTGGTAATACAGGAAAGGCCGACCAATGGTTCCGGAACTCGTCAAAAGAGTGCCTTGATGTCAAAATTAAGCGATGGATTGGGTTCCATTCTTGATTTTCTTGACCAAAAGAGGAAAAAAAGGGCTTATGCCTAGCTTTTACATAAGTTTGTTGCATAAATACAACATTAATGGTTGAACAAAACGGGAACATAAGGTATAATTCGACTTTACAATAGGATTTTTATGCCCGGAGATCAGACTTCCAAAAAAATGGAATGGGACCTTGGATCTTCCGCCACAACTTCGCTTTTTTTTATTGACGAAACGAACCTGGGAATAACCATTTCCTTTTCCTCGGCAGAAGATGCCAGCAAGTTCATCAGCCAATGGCACGCCAACACACGCCAGGAACACTTAATGCATGTCCCAATGATAGAAGCACCGACAATTCACTAAAAACAATTTCCAATTCCAAAATCAAAAATGGCATTTCAAAAATTTGCGAAGCCTATGAGATTTTAAAAAAATCATTTTGGATTTGAAAATTGAAAATGGCATTTCAAAACTTCCTGGAGCTTATGAGTTTTTACCGGTATTCCTGGAGAAGTAAAGATCTTTAGGGTTGTTTTTTTACAACAAAAAAAATGAATATCAAAAAAATGATCAGATTAATAGTTTTATGTGAAAAAAATTTAACTTTGATAAATTAGGTCGTGGATAAATTGAGCTAATTCTTCTTCTTGATTGTTCTCGATTTTATCTCTTACTAATATTTCAAGATCATCAATATCAAGTTTATTATCAACAATGTCTTGAACAGAATTAATTGACTTAATTTTATCAAATTGTTGATCTTGATTAAATTCAAATTCTTCTTCTTCTTCATTCAAATAACTGTTTTTATAATTGCCATAATCATTATGTGAAAAATAATTATGATAATTAATTAAATTTGTTTTCTTCCAATAAGTATTCGAATACCAATTATCATTCTTGTAATTGCCTTCCTGCTCGTTAATGATAACAAATTTATTCTGTTCACTATCTAAAAATAATATTTTATCATTGCCTATAAATTCTTCCAAGTTTTCTTGAAATTTACTATCATAAATCAGGGCCGGCTTATTCAATAAAATTGGCTTTAAATAATATTTAATGAATTGATGAGTATCAGACATATTATTGTCAATTATTGGTATTGGCAGCTTTGGCCCATTATGCATTAAATAGATATTTTTTGTTATCTTGAATGGATGTGCATTTTCAATGTTTGTTAATCCATTTGTACAGAATCTAAAATGAATGCCTATTGGCTTGTTAATATTCTTATACTTATTAAATAACTGTTTCACTTGATCAAAATTATTTGGCTTGATCTTATCGGAAACAATCTTGTTATTATCAACAAACATAATTCCAAAACCATCGCTATTGGTGGTGTAAGACTCTTTTAAATCACTTTGACTTACTGTTTTTGGGTTTGTTGCCTTAATGATTAAGCACATAATGACTTGAACCTTCTTCTGAATGAAAATTTATTGTTGTTAATGAATATAATCTTATTATGATATTCTTCATAACCTTTAATTTTTAGCCAAGAAAATAGATTGCTATAGTGTTTTTTTTCAAAATTAGAATACAAAAAATTCAAGTAATTTTCATATTTTAAAGAAGTGACATAATATTGAACATTATTTTTTTTATCTGATAATGACTTGATGTATAAGTTAAGACTATCAACAAACTCTAAATATCTAAAAAAACTGTTTTCCTTTAAATTGCCTTTAAATATTCTGTATTCAACTGTATTTGGATTAGTCAAGTTAATTGGCTCAAACCTATTAGAAGAATAATAATTATCCAATGTTTTATCTTTTTTATAGGAAGAAGAATAAACTGTTGATCTTGAGGCAATTTGAACAATGAAATTATTATTGTATTCACTATTCACAAAACAAACTATTTTCGCTTGCTCTTGTTCTGTAAAATGCTTTTTAGAACAATGTATGTGAATACCACAATTTGAAGAATGATAACTTTTTAAATATTCTCTAATATTGCTATCAAAAAACCTATCCCAAAAATATTGTTTATGATAGTTAAAACTCGCATTTGTTGAAACAATCTCGAAGCCGGCAATGGAACCATCCTCCATTAATATTATTTCATTGTCATTGAATAAATCCAATACTTTTTGGCCAATTGCTGTTGCTGATAAATTTTTGTCATGTTTTCTTATGTCTGTTTCAATTTCAATCCCATAAGTGATCGGATTTTCTTCACAATCAATTTTCAAGTTTAATAGATCAACTTTTTTTCTGTGATAACTGTAAATAATTTGGTTTTCTTCTTCACAATTACAAGAATCATTATTATCAAATGTTGCGTCACACTCCTCGCAACTATAAGTATTATCAGAAAAGCAAGTCTCGCAATAAGTGTGTCTGTCAGTATTGAAAGTATCATCATCAACAAGCCAAGTATCACAATTATCACAACGATTGTAATTTGACTTGCATTCTCGACAAACATATCTTTCATCAACTGTTATGAAATTATCACTGTTAAAATAAGTTTTATCGCAATCCTCGCAATAATAATGATCGTTATCTTGATGTACATATTCTTCAATATCCTCACAGTAAATACTATCATCAAAGTCTATAAATTGGTTGTCATTGTCTAATACTATTAATTCTTTTAAATCATTTATATGTGATCCAACTATTGAATTAACTATGTTGAATATTCTTTTTTCTAAATTTTTGGGGTTGTTGCAATTAATTTGTTTAAGTCTTTTATATGAATACTTGCATAAATTGTTCAAGGCGTAAATCAAACCTTCAACATTACTGTCATTCAACTGTAATTGAACATTACTTAAATAATAGTTATGCTTGTTCGAAGGTTTGATCTCGTTAAATAAATTCATTCTTCACCATCTAACTCGCAAATTGTAGAGTCAAACTTGCCACTAATATATTTGGCTTGTTTTGGATAACTAAATAATTTGGGGTTAATGCTTTTGATATCAGCAATAGCTTTCTTTATATGTTCAATTACTTTGGGTAAATTTTCGTCATAAAATATTTCATAATCAATACATTCTAAAGCTGATTCTAATTCTTCAACACTAGCAAAAAGATATTGCTCTTGAAATTTATCTAACATTATTAAATACAATTAAAATTTTGGCAGTAACAACTATCAATCAATAGACAACTAATCCAAATGAAATAGTAAAAGAATACAATAGTCAGTACAGCACATACAATGTAACCTAACAATTTTAAATATGTCTTAAACATAGCCAATGTTTATAACAATTTATGTTATGAATAAAGACAATAATTCCTTTAAAACAAAGTATTTCAGACTGTCGCCGGCTAATTTTTTGTGTGTTTACTGTCTATTTTAATAAAATATCTAACACAATATGGTTATATTTCATTAAAATTGACTAAAAACAGTAAAAAAAAAGAAAAAAAGACTGTTTTCTTGTTCTTTTTGCTTGTTTGTTGGAAGAATGGAGGAAAGATCTTGACCTGGACCTCCGCAGCTTCCTGGGGGGGTGATGAGTCCGGCCCAAATAAAATGGCTTGTTTCCTATGTTTTTAAATAATATTAAGATGTGATCTAATTGTTCTGAAATTGGCTTAATTCCAATAAATTTAATGAACTATCAAGCATTCAAGCCAAAATACTTTGAAATACTTCAAATCAAGTGAAATAAATAAATTAAGATCTTAAAATAAAAATTAATGTTCTATTTTTGTTTATGTTTTGTTCTTGGTTTGTTCCAGGGGGAACCCCATCGACTTTGTTGTGATTGTAACCCAACTCACACAATAACTGCCCCCACCCATATTATAGCTTTATTTGGCTCAAATTTGCGTGTAGAGAGGTTTTAATGAATAATATGATGAATATGCTGTTGGGATTCAAAACGAACTCATTTGAGAGTTTTATCAAGGAGAAGGAAATGGAAAAGGAAGAAAAGTGCACGGTGTGCGGAGCGGAATCAAAAGAGGACTGCAAATGCCCGGATGACTGTCCGAGCTGCGGAGCCTAGATGAGGAAGTCTAATCCCGTTGCAAGGAATTTAAGGACACCAATGTTCAAGCCGAAAGTGATCCAAAACAAGAAAAGGGCGAACCCGAGAACGACAAAATACAA
>Ga0209349_1000930_pt1 | contig 14641 bp, 9 predicted proteins | sample ETNvirnome_2_130_FD_184067 | JGI IMG/M metagenome (GOLD analysis project Ga0209349, IMG submission 184067) | Marine viral communities from the Pacific Ocean - ETNP_2_130 (SPAdes) (version 2) | ecosystem: Environmental > Aquatic > Marine > Oceanic | place: Pacific Ocean | collected 2013-06-22
TTGCAATTCAAAGAAGGGGATGCTTTCTTTGGCCGTCTGATGATGGGGCAGACTTATAATGGTATAAAATCCTATCAATATGAGTCCGGTGCTTCCGGTACCAACTTGGCTTACTCTGACTTTGGTGGCCGCCAGTTTATTGATGGCGACTTCACCAAAGCCTCTTTCCCGCTTCCGCAATATCCGCGACAAAATCTTAATTTTAGAAGAAATCATACGATGTATAGCCGCCCCACGGCTTTCGGCCCGGCCGTGTCCGGACAGCCCACAGGCGCTCTGGGAATCCAGAGCGCACTTATATCTGCTTCTAGTCCTGTAGATTCGATGTATGGATTTAATTGGGCGTATACGCCGCCTTATTATGACGGAGAAGCTTGGCTTGACTTTGTTTTTTATCCTACGGCTTCTGTGAGTTATGATCTAGAAAGGATCCTATCAGAAATGAAGACAGAATTCTGGCGTTGTGATCCGGGGCCCTGGGCACTGACGGCGCAAGCAGACGGCGGCGCAGCCGGAATTGCTGGTACACAGTTAATCGCAACTTATAGCGGCTCCATCAAGGCCAGCGGCAAGATTGGCCACCAATGCGACACCTCCCAGGCATATGGCGATTCGATTTATGAAGGCAAAAACGTTAATGCTAACGCGATGCAATTGAGCGCTAGTGTAAATTATTTCGGGATTGAAAGAGTACAGCGAGAAAGAAAAGACGCGCAAGGAAATAAGGAAAATACAGAAAACGAAACTATGGGAATGAGGTGGGTCATTCAACCCAAGTGGGAGACTCCAATCTTAAACTTTGCTGACGTCGGCGCCCACGCAATAACAAACGCAACGGGCACATTATCAATACCGCAATTTGCCTCGTCGTCGGTCCCGCGCGGAATGTGGCACCAGTTTGGTGTTGACACGGGCCCGGATGTGGGAATTTTCATGGAATTGGGAGATATCCCTTCACAATGGCTGAAATACCACTATCAGGTGGTTCAGACCGCTTCGATATATAACGACCAAGCCTCTGGAAGCGCCCTAACTGCCTTCGGGCCGACGGTATATCAAAATGCGCGTTCACTGAAAGAGCTAGTAAATTTCGGTGATAACTCCAAGGTTAAATTGGGACAACTGGCCGAAAAAAGAACCATTTACGAGGCCATTGTAGTAGTTCCGTATTTGGTTGACGGACTTTCAGAAGAAGAGAGACAGCTAAATCCCGGCGGACTCGGACCCAATTCGCGTACGCGGAAAAGCTTTTTCGAAATTCCTCGTGCCCGAATTGATGCCTGTTTAGATGATAAAATTGGCACGAAAGACGGAGATTCATTAACGGCCGCCGGCGAATCAATTCGGCGCTTAGTACAGAAGATGGAAAAATATGTAATGCCTCCTCAATTTGATTGGCTGAGTAATTCAAATGTTAAACCAATAACAATGTATATGTTTGAATTTGCTTATGAATTTGATAGAGATGACTTAATTTATATGTGGCAGAATTTGGCTCCGCGCAACTATAAGAAGATGGAGTTCGAACTCCAATCGACAGCCCATGATTTATTAGATACAGAACTTTTGGGAGTTGACGCTCTGCGTAATGATAACATGCGGTGGATGGTTTTTAAGGTGAAGCAGAGAGCGACAACTCAGTATGATGATTTAGTGGCGTCTACCGCTGGCCAATCCTCAAAAGACATATCACCACGACGGAAGAAAACAAAAGTTAAGGCGCAGCAGACGAAAGCTGGCAACTACGAGATTCAATTTAACTGGCCATATGATTATGTATCTTTTGTGGAATTGGTGAAATTTGATGCAGAGATTTTATATCGCCCAAGCAAACCCAAGGACCTTCAGGAATCTTCAGAGTCATATTCTGAACCCGGCCCCGCGCTATATAATAAAGATTTGGGCATACCTAGTGACGATAAGACTTCTGCCAAGCCGGCTAGCGCCGCCGGCGGGCGAACGAGACCGCAAGGGAGAAGTGCTTCTAAACAGCGCGCTTCAATTGGTAAGCGCAGCAAGACGCCGCTGAAAACGAAAACAATAACGAAGAAACAAACGAAGAAACAAGCCACTAAGACTGCGACAGCCGAAGGCGAAGTTACTACGACTGTGATCAGCCCAAAGAAAAAAAAGAAATAAGGCTAATTATCAAAGAGAATAGAGATGGCAAAATTTATCAATAAAAAAGAGCAGGTTTTCGATTTAAAGCTAACGTCTTACGGGCATTATCTTTTATCGGTTGGACAATTTAAGCCAACCTATTATGCCTTTTATGACGATAATGTTCTTTATGACGCCGGCCATGCTCGAATGTTCGAGCGCCAAAATGAAATTCAAAATCGAATTAAGAATGATACACAATATTTGGAAAGTTTGGTTTTATTTCAAAATATTGAGAATATAGTTGTAGAAGAAGATGCCGGCGAAGTTAATTTTTATTCTTGGGACATAACGCCACTGCATACTACGCCGAGAAAGGATATATTTAAACTTGACGCTGCGATAGGAGACGCATATCTCAATGGGGACACCCAGAAGGCCCCCGCTTGGAAGATGGTAATGCTTCAAGGCAACATGACTTCTTCGCAGGAACGCGATGATGCTAACGACACTTTGATTCCGCAGATTAACATCACTTCTCGGTATGTTAAAAAAGTAGTCGATGAGAGCTATAATTTTAATCCTGATGATGCGCGAGATATGCTTGGGCAAACGTCGCCGTTTATAGACGACAAGAGCATTCAATTGGTGCCTGACGATCCCCTCTTTTATTTTGACGAGGTTAATACTGAGATTTTGACAGAGAATTTTGTTTTAGAAGTGTTTGAAGTTTTAACAGGCTCTGATGGTACTGGCACAATAGTCACGCAGCTTCAAAGAAAGTTTTTCAAACGAGAGATTCCGCAAATTGTTGATGGACTGCTGGTGACAGAAGCGCCTGGAACAATAGCGAATGTAGAATCGAATACTGGAAGTGTTGAGTACTATTTTGACGTTTTACTGGATGGGGATGTAAATAAAAAATTGGCCTGTCGAGGCGCCGAGCGGTTTAATAAAGAATCTTACTATGTTGATTTAGATTTCGATTGTGAGTCGATAGCAGATACAGAACTCTTTTACGATATTTATGGGTCAACGACGGAGCCAGAGATATGTCAATAATTTTTAAAGGCGATATTATTAGCAATTTCGGGCGCTATTTACCAGCCCCCTTCATTCGCCACGCAACATTAACAGACAACGGCGTTGATGTCGAAATATCGGTTTATATCAATATTATAGATGGGCAAGATGTTAAGGCTATGATTGACGATTTGTCTAATAAGATTAATTTGGGCTTTTATGTGACATTTAATCCGGGCCATTATGAAAAGGTAGTGGATAATAAGGTAAATATCTTTTATTATTATGTGCCGACCGAATTCTCTATCACGAGCGAAAACACCCATTGGACCGATAAAGATATGTTTATCCCGCTAGATAATATTTTTGAGAGTTCGGCGGGCATGGCCAGCTATACATATTTGGCAAATGAAGAGTTGTATGACGAAAATGGAAATCAAGTATGGGAGTTTAGATATACACAGTCCATAAAATATAACGATGATTTGGTTCACGCCTGGGATTCATATTGGTACCAAGTGAGCGCCGAGGGCATCACCGCGACAGCTGGGCTGTACCTGGGCGCCTTTAGCACAACTCTCAATTTAAACAATGATTCTGAAATAATGTCCAATTTGGAAAATATGCCTCTTTTGAAAACTAAAATAAGCGATATTTCCTATGAGACGGTAATCGGAGACATCCCATCCAGCCAAGCTACCGAAGGTCCGCCCGGGTCGGATGCGTGGAATGAACTGAAAATCCCCGGTCTTGTCCAAACAGAATTCTTGGATATGAATGATGCGATTTATGACAGCATACCCTTGCAGACATTAGATTCTCGATATCACAAAACCGATCATATCACACATAAAAATATTGTGATTTATTTCAAAGAACTATTAGAAGAGTTTAAAGCCCTAGGCGCCAAACGATCGAGATTACAAAAGATGATGAATCAGATATCTCATGTATTGGAAGTATATGGCGATAAAGTAGATTTGATTCCACAATTAAACTTTTTGAGAAGCGTGTTCCCCTCAAAGAGTACAGCTGTCCCAGTTGGAAAATTATATAGACGATTTAGGAAAAGAATTGCAACTGTAAATGATTCTGCCAAAAGAGGCTCGAAGCTGAGAAAGCGACAGATTAGAAATACGAAGATGCAAGATGGAAGAACGAAACCAATTGCCACTTACTTAGCACCCTCCATCGCCGTACCCGAAGCCAGCATAAGGGGGCATAATTATACTTACTTTGATGTTGTTGACGACAACGGCTATTCGGGAACCGTCGAGTATGATTACGATACCAGAATTTATACTAATTATGGGTTCTTCTTTTTTGATTATGAAAAAGCTCTACGACAAACTTCAGTTATAGCCCAAGCCTATGATTTGAAGAAGTTGCAAGAACTTTTAGGGATTACAATACCTTATAGCATGTTTTATTATTCAACAGCTGAAATAAAACGCTGCGAGAGTTTCGTTAAGAACGAAGCGAGCCAGATGGAGTGTAAGGGGAAAGGCATTAAAATTGTAAGCTATATGACCGATGATAGTAATTCCGTATCTGAAAACCCTCCAAAATATCCCCAGACCAAAAGCATCAAGGCTGTTAACACTAGCGGGATTGATGATCGTTTGGTTTTCCCCTACGCTGCCGGCATAACTAAATTGGGCGGCTATGCAGCAGAATCTGATTTATACGGTTTTGATGAGAGTGTAGAAATGCCGATGCTTGTTGTTCGGGCCCCATTTATGCCCGAAGGCCCGAGACTTGATGCGCTTACTGGGATAGAAAATTATAAGCTTACTCTATTTGAATATCAAGACTATTATAGACAGGGGCCTTCCGAAAGAACTGAAGAAAGGTATGGCTGTGCTGTTGTCATTGTGGATAACACGATAGAGGCTACTAAGATATTGGAATCTACATATGCTGACCAAATAAGCCTGCTGGGCGACTATCTTGAATTGGTTTCCAGTTACTGTTTTACTAATAATATTACCGGAGAATTTAATAGCTATTTTACTGATATATTACTATCGATGTACGCTAGCGATCCAAACTCAGCGCCATGGTATTCTGCGGCCATGGTGTACGCAATTTACCAGGATATAGCATTTGATACTTTTGGTGGTAATATTAGTGATATTAACACATATGCTATGGAAATCGTTGAGAAAATTAATCCATATGGCGGAAGTGCGGAAAGTATTCAAACGTTCTATAACGATATGGTAAGCCTACAAGATAGTTTATACGGCAAAGGAGAAAATTCTATCAATAGTGTTCTATCCGGCCTTCCCAAAGATGCCCGAGAGCTTACCTATTCCTTCGAACCCCCTTCGTCCGTCGCGACGGCATGGCCATGGCCCGTAACAACAGCGGCTGAACAATGCACGGCTGACGACGACTGCGATCCGGAACAGAAGTGCTGGGATGATGGCACATGTGTGCCAGCGAATTATTGCAAAACTAATGCTGATTGTAAGCAGCGCGCCGAGGGCGCGCCAAGCGCACAAGACTCCACATGCGTCTATAACGAATGCACGGAACCTCCTAGCGGATATATGACTACAACGGAGAGCTTCCAGACGACCACCGCCGCAGCCCGCGGACCGACCACCGCCGCAGCACCCGGCCCAACGACGAAGGCACCGGTCGCGACCCAGACAACAACTGCGCCGGGCACCACCAAGAGCAAGACTGCACAAGGGGGCCCCACCGGCACAGGCTTCTATGGCACCGACAGCTTCGATAGCGACGGCGAGCCTAATTTTTAAATGAGCAAAAAAGGAAACAAATTATGAGTTTAAGAAAGAAAATTAATAAGCAAGATCTTAAAGACCCAAAAGCGCTTAAAGCAAAAACGCCTTCTACTTCTTTGAAAGTTATTAACGGGCAAATAATTAGCCGCACGAGACAACCAGCACGCCTTAACATTATGACTGGCATGCAGAAATTGTCTGACAAAAATTTAGCTAATTTTACTAATAGTGATAGCCTTACGGCTGAAGCAGTTGCCTTGTTATCTGCTTTGGGAGCTTCTGTGGATTCTACGAAGGGGCGCGACTATAATTTGACTTCGACACAAACTGATAAAGAAATCATTGAAAATCCAAATATAGAAGATAAAAATTTAAAGAACATGAAGAGCACTTTAACTGATGCCAAAGATAAGTTTTCGAGCGCCCAGGATCCATTTTATAATTTGGACGAGGCCCCACGCCAATTCAGACAGATTCAAGCAGATAAAGCGAAAACCAAGAAAACACCACAACGAGCTATACAGAGGTTGGCGGCAGATATTGCCGTTATTAACAATAGCCGGCTTTATAAGACTAAGTTGAAACAATTTTCTTAAGATGATAATTATACATAAGGATGTAAAATATGTCGATCAATTATGCAAAATATGACATTACCATTGATAGTTCCGGACTAATTTATGACTTCGGATTATCGTGGGTCGATATCGTAGAGATCCAGACTGATTTCTCCGGCTATAGTGGAGATATAGAAATTGCCATCATACGAAATGATGTCAGATCAGAATCAGACGTTGATATAAGTCTTTTTTATGCCGTCGATGTTGGCGAAGCGGAGAGTTGGATGAGTTATGATCCCAGACCGGTCTGGACGACACCGTACGGCCCCGTAGTTGAAAACGGTACCGCCGAATTTGATATTACATATGCGCAATATGAACAAGACAGCCTTAATGAAATGTACAACATCGGCACATTTGAAGACATGGTAAGCAAGGGTGTGCAAAATGTATCCACCGTTGCCGCGGCCTCTTCCGTTAAAGCAGAAAATCTGATGAACTTTAAAAAAGCAAAGGTGCCAGGGGTGAGCTTATCGTCGGTTTCTGTTTTTGAAGGTGAAAAATCAATATCTGCTGGAATTTCGATTTCTACAAGCATGGTGACATCGACTACTGATGATGGGGGCTACTAATGGCCGAGGGAACGATACAAAAACAATTAATCGATTTAGATTTATTTTCTGGCTCATCCGATGCGTTTAGAACAGCTATCGGCGGCTTTTGGTATACCGTAAGCTCTTCTGAGGGAAGTGTGGTAGAATTTGAGAATGTCGATAGTAACTCCCCTCACAGCGGGTATTTTAATAAGATTGCCTCAAGGGCAGATGATTCTTCTTATATTAAAGTTGTAGATTCTGACATTATGATACCGAATAAGAAATTTCCTTTGCGTGTATATGGTGAGAGTTCGACAGTAAAGAATGATCAATTTTGGAAAACCATTTTTTTAGGTGGGACATTTGCGGAACTAAATTATACAGCACTTTATAGTGAAAAGATCTTTAATTATCGTTACAGCACATGGAAGGCGCCCTATCCGGCTTTGTCCGCCTCGCTACTATCCAATCGGGCTCTCAGTAAAATACAAATAAGCTACGACTATAATAAATATTTGCCTCGATATCAGACCTTCGGACAGGATATTTCTTCAGAATTATTGATGCCCAATTATTATATTTTGAATGATTTACTTACATATGACACATACGAAGCTGATGCCGACTTATTTGATCCTTATTTGTTAAAGTTTGTAACTCGCGAAGACACTTATAGCGAGATTAATTCACTGTTGAATGTTAATTACTCAACGCTTAATAGCGAGCTAACGGCGACCGGTATAGAGGATTTTGCGCCCTCTAATTACGCGCTTGATTTATCTAATCATACGTATTTGAATACAACCTATTTAACTTCTTCATTGCCGCAAGTTAGTCTTTCGTCTTCTACTACTGCGTGGGTACAAAATAGATTGAAGAATATTTTACTTGATCGCGAAGCTTTGCAAAAATTATATGTGGAAGATTCAATCGATTCTTATAGCGAACAATACCCATATTATATAAAAATTAGTTTCCCCTTGGACGATGCGTCAGATTTCTGTGATTCAATTAAAGACAACAATTTCTCTTCCAAGTTTATAAAGACGCTTTATATGGCCTTTAGCGATAAAATCGGAGCTTTAAGCCCCTCTTTGTCCCAGGCTACACTTGCAGAAAATTATTATTCTGGCATAATGGACTCAGAGGCATATTATAGCGTTAACAAGACTGCGACAACTACAACGAGAACTATAGATTATCCTGCATTTTTAGCATATTGCCACAATACTTATAGTTCTTCTGCTGAAAATTGCCTTTTTATTGGAGGGCGAAATTTAGCCCGAGATTGTGCGACAATGGGCGGCCGCGGCGCTTATCGATATTTTAATTCCGTAAGCTCTACGGAAGTTTTATCGGATACGATTGCATACTTGAGCAATTCTGCCAATTTCAATATCTCAGAACTTTCTGATATTTACGGAAATAACGAGAGCGAAATAGAAACATTGGCCTATAGAATCGAAAAGATTGGAGGACCCCCTACTGGCGATGGGGGGACGCAAAACGTATTGCAAAATTACTGGATTTGTAATTCAGATATGCAAGAAGATTTTGACTTTTTTGACACACAAACAAAATATAATACTGAGTATACTTACACTGTTTATGCCTATAAGTTGATATGCGGCTTTAAATACGCTCTTTCAGATCTGCTTCTTACTAAACAACTGTCCTGTTCAGATGCTGATGGCACGTACGGCTTACATTTCTATGATCCTTTGGATCCCGCCGAACCTAGCGCCGACCAGCTATATGATGTTGACACTAAGCCAGAAAACCTAAGCGAACTTGCCACTATGGCATTCATTACTTCCGAACACCCATATTTGGCGGACATGTATTTGAGCTATGAGCCCTCTTTACAGATAGTAGAAGTGCCAGTTTTTAGTAAAACGTTGAAGATTGTAGACAATCCCCCCAATGAGTGCATGCAGAGACCATATCAACTTATAGATAATTCACAAACAATAGGCTTTGAAGTGTCCTTGGGCGCCTTCGCTGATAAAACTTATCCTACTTCGATAACGTCAGAAGACGAAGTCGAAAAACAAAAATATCTACTTGCTAATGATTTGCTACCATCAGAAAAGCTGCCACGAGAAACGGTCTCTCGTCCCCGCTATATACAAATATATCGATTGTCCGAAAGACCCAGCGCAATCACCGATTTTGCTCAAAGCTTGATTAGCACAATTGATGCTCAGATTCCTAATTCAAAATATCCTTACACATTTAAATGGTTTGAGGATAGAATAAAGACGAATCAGAAATATTATTATCTTTTTAGGGTTCTCAACGCACAAGGTACAGTGGGACACATAAGTGAAATTTATGAGGCAGAACTAGTTAATGACGGCGGCTATTTGTATAGCGTTTTTAATGTAATTAGAGAGTCCGAATTAGAACAAAAGGTATTTAATAATCCGGCCAAATCCTTTAAAAAGCTATTGCAAATCAGACCACGCTACAATCAAACAGAGTTAGAAATGTCCGAATTACAGTATAGCCAGGAAGCATCATCGCAAGTAGAAAATTTGGGAGTTGGCATGGCAGGCGACTTGATATGGGATAGAACTTTTAAATTTCGCCTTACGTCGAAAAAGACAGGGAAGAAAATTGATTTAAACATTACTTATAGTTTGAATAGCGAATAACGAAAATCACAACTATTTACGTAAAGAGAGGAATATAAATGGCTTTTTTAGATAATTCTGGTGACATCATTTTGGACGCAGTTCTCACCGATCTTGGTCGTGAGAAAATGGCGGCCGGCGGTTTTAAGGTAAAGTATTTTGCTCTTGGCGATGATGAGGTTGATTATACGCTGTATAACAAAAATCACTCATCTGGCTCAGCATACTACGATTTAGAGATTTTACAGACGCCCATCCTAGAGGCTTTTACACAAACAAACGCAGCGATTAATTATGGGCTTTTGAGCACAACAGCCACAGAACTTCTTTATATGCCCGTGATGGCAACAAATGACAACACTCTCGGAGGTGCTGTTCGCCCCAAGCAAGCAAAAACTGGGGGAGATATTTATTGGCTAACTGACACATCAAACGACGCCCGGGCCGCGACGGCTGTTAGTGCTATTTTAAGAGAGACCGGTACGGCCGCAACGACCGACGAGAAGAACGGATATATGGAGGGTAACACCAATAATTATTTCATTTTAATAGAAAATGGGCTGAATACGACCAAAATTAAGGGTACAGCCCAAAATACCACATCTTATCTGGACAATTATGGGCTCGTAGATGATTCTTATTATGTGTATTATGACAATAGGCTCATGAGTACGGTATATGGGAGCGACGGGGCGACACTCAACAATTCCACAGGCGGCACTGGACAGGTTACAGTAGCTGGATGGACTGCAGCAACATCTATTAGTTTGGATTTGGGGTTAGAAAATTATTCGGCCGTAAGGATTCAGGCATTTCAAGATAAGATTTACTATTCTGAATCTAACACCACGGACGATACATCGGTCTCCGCAATTTCCGGCCCCCGGGGGAATTTTACAGTTCTTTCTTTGTTCACGAAGCCCGATTTGGGAGATGAGTATTCTCTGTATGGGAATACTAATAACACCACATTATTTGGCAGTGCAGTGGACTTCATCGATACCACGGTGTATGTCCAGGGCGCTTCTACTGGCGCCACATTGCAGCTACCGATTCGAATCGTTAGAGCTTACGTCGCATAGTAAAAAGATTTTGGAGAATTTTTAAATGGCAGTAACAAATTTTGAAGAGTTGAACACCAGCACAGATGTAACCACCACTAAGACGCTGTTGTATGAATCGATTCCGCTTACGGGGACAGTCGTAAGTGGCACATACTCGGACTTGAATATTAAGAACTATACGCACGGACAGTTCCAGAGCGTATATGATTATCCATATTTGAGTTCATCCGCGAACCATATTTTTGATATTGCTCTCGGATATGACGAAGCCTCCCCTCTTTCTGGCTCTTCTGCTGTTCAGAACGCGAAGAAAATTAACATGTACAACCAGATGTCTCAAGTTCTTTTGGGATATACCGGCTCTGCCAATACGGTAAGAGTTTTTGAAACTGATCTTACTTTGGATAATAGCGGAACGGCTCTTAACGGCTGGTTCCTTAATCTATCTAGATTGATCGGGAAGGATCAGGTCAAGAAGGGCACTTTCAGCATGGTGCTGGCAACAGCCTCTTTCGAGGGCGGCGCTGCTGGAACTTATGAAAATCCATTCTCTCAAAGTGGAAGCACCACAACTGTAACTATTCAAGACGTAAGCGCGTCTGACACCGGCGGCACAAGCAACACATTTGGCGGCGATTACGGAGTTCTGTATAATACAACTGTGGCGACAGCCTCGTGGACCGCGGATTACACCCCTGCTGTTGGCTTGATTTTCTACCAAGCCGGCGTAATCTTCCTTTCAAGTAGTGCTTTCACCGGCGCCTGCCACGATCTCACACTATGTGCCCCAACTAATTTCAACTATTATCGCCCCGGCAACTACTATCAGAATCTGGCAGATACCTTCACGGGATCCGCGATTAGTGGCGCATGCGATGCCTTGCGACAAAGAATCAAAAACATTTCTTTCAACAATACAACTGAGATTAACTCTACAATCTATTTCTGCAGAGTTCCGCATAATAAGTACAATCACAGTGCCAATCCTACATATTTGTCTAGTAGTCAAATTAGAGTTAAGTCGGTGGCTACCGATCCCCCGATTGCCTACATTACAACAATCGGACTATATAACTCTCAGCAGGAACTGATGGCTATAGCTAAGTTGTCTGAGCCACTGAGAAAAGACCCGACCAATGAACTTACTTTAAGGGTTAGGCTGGATTACTAGTGCGATGCAATGTCTATTAAGAAATTTGGACCGAATGATGTAATACTGAATACGATGAAAACTCACCCAAGTTGTGAGTTCCTCATCTACGACGGTCGCGTATATTACAACAATCAGCCGGAACTTTCAGGTGCATTTAGTCCGCAGACCTTAAATATTCAGCCAGGACATATCAGTTTATACGAATATAATATTGATAAGCTGTCTGGTTCTAATAATTTCATTTATCCTTATGTTACGAAAGATAGCGCCGGCGCCGTCTTTAGTACTATCGGTGTGACAACGTACACGAATCAATTTTCTTATGGCGATACGATTACCAGCAGCTACCCGATGTCTGCCTCGATATCGAGAGAGTATATTACAACGCCCTCCTCTTCGGCCACTGGCGAATTCAATCGACATTTTGTAGCCTTAAAGAACCGTTTGAATTTTTATGGCATTCGAAGTCAGCACTATAGGGTGACTTCTTCGTATGGCGATAAGAATGTGCAAACGTTGAATCTTGTCTCGATCCCAGAAATTTTCTTTGGTTCTCGCATTCGGCCAGGAACCGTATCTTTGAAATGGTATTTCACCGGTTCTTTAATTGGCGAACTGCAAGATTTGAAAAGAAATGGCGAGCTAATCCAAGTTGGCCCAGCCGGAAGTGCTGGCTCTGGCTCTGTTGGCGGCGTCATTTTATATGATGAGGGATTCGCTTTATTGACCGGATCCTGGTCGCTGAACGACGAAAGTATTGCTATGACTTCTGGTAGTGCGTCAGGCAATAGCCCATCGTGGATTTATTGGGCTGCCGGCGCAGATGATGGAGTTAATCAGACAACTACTGCTGCCAATTTCGTGTCGGCATCGTTCGGATTCGACTTCAAGGGACAAACAAATGTTCAGGTGCTGACGATGTTTGCGCATGCAAAGCGCGGAGAAGTTAATTATTCGAACAACCCTACATATCTAAAGTATGGACAAAATAGGGTTAATGTATCTGCGTCTAACATCTATGAAGAAAATCCCACATTAGATGTGGCGAACATAGTTAGCTCAAGTTATACGGATTATAGCGCATCCTACAAACGACAGGTTTATATCTCACGCGTGGCCATCTATGATAAGAGTATGAATTTGATCGGTATAGCCACCCTTTCTAATCCTATTTTAAAAGAAGAAGATCAAGATATTTCCTTTAAAATAAGACTCGACATATAGTATAATAATTACATGATTCTTGGATTAGACATCAGCACGAGTATAACTGGAATAACGATATTAGACGAAAAGGGTGAAATAATTCTCTGCGAAGCAATCGATACGAGAAACAAAAATCATTTCCCCACGATATTCCATAAAGCTCAGAGAGTAAAAGATTATCTCTACGATATAAGAACTGAATATTCTATCTGCTCCATCTACATTGAGCAGCCGTTCACATTCTTTAATTCTGGCGGTTCTTCAGCCAAAACGATGGCCGCGTTACAGAAGTTTAATGGCATTGTGTCGTGGATGACTTATGAGCTATTTGGAATTAAGCCGGAATATATCGGCGCAACGCATGCGCGCAAGCTTTGCGGAATAAAAGTTCATAGAGGACAGAAAGCGAAAAAAGTGGTTTTAGAACATTTGTTAGAAACAGAAAAAACTTTCAAAATAGAGTATACAAGCCATGGAAATCCAAAGCCCGAGTCTTATGATCGCGCCGACGCAATTGTGATTGCGAAGGCGGGTTATGAAATATTGCAAAAAAAGCTTGACGAATAGAAAAAAGCTATTTTGCTGCTCGCGAATTTAATTAACAGAGCGCCGGTCAAATCATTTGACTCGCTTGACTAATTGTGTTATATTAAATAAGAGGGTCAAGTGAACAAATCAGAGGCAAAGAGAATATTATATGAGATTGCTGGCTACCACAAAACATCCGGTTCTGAATTACTTTTCAAGTGTCCGGTCTGCAATCACCACAAGCATAAGTTCTCTGTTAATTTGGACAAAAATGCTTTTAAATGTTGGGTTTGCGATTATCGTGGTCGTAACATTAGGCGCGTTGTTAGACGTTTTGGTTCGTATACACAATTACAAAAATGGGACCAAGCTACAAACCGCGTCGATCTTGAGAGATTTGCTGACCTCTTTGTGGAGCGAAGGGATGAGGAGAGCAAAGAAAGAGTGGAACTCCCGTCACAGTTCTTAAGTCTAACGTCCAAGAACTTACGAGCCACAGCAAAGTTTGCATATCGTTACTTGCGTAGTCGTGGTGTAACTGATGATGACATTCTTCGATGGAAGATTGGTTATTGTTTTGAAGGGGAATATCGCAACAGAGTTGTGATTCCTTCGTTTGATGATGATGGCGATGTGAACTATTTTGCGGCGCGATCCTACAACGGAGATTCATACAAATACAAGAATCCCAGAGCTTCAAAAAACATTGTTTTCAATGAATTGTTCGTAGACTGGAATGCGGATTTGACAATTGTGGAAGGCGTTTTCGATGCCATTGTGGCCGGAAATGCTGTGCCAATCTTGGGCTCTACGCTGCGTAAAGACTCGCGTCTACTACAGAAAATTGTAATGAACGATACGCCAGTTTATCTTGCCCTTGATCCAGATGCGGCAGATAAGGAGCGAAGACTCATTCGGATGCTCCTACAATATGATATTGAGCTTTATAAGATTGACGTTAATGGGTATGAAGATGTTGGCTCCATGCCTAGACAGATCTTTTTACAGAGGAAAAAAGAAGC
>Ga0209349_1000931_pt1 | contig 14623 bp, 2 predicted proteins | sample ETNvirnome_2_130_FD_184067 | JGI IMG/M metagenome (GOLD analysis project Ga0209349, IMG submission 184067) | Marine viral communities from the Pacific Ocean - ETNP_2_130 (SPAdes) (version 2) | ecosystem: Environmental > Aquatic > Marine > Oceanic | place: Pacific Ocean | collected 2013-06-22
TAGCCATACCGTTAGGCAGGGTGTTGTCATACGCAAGACGCATACCCTTCTCGGTACCGATGACTTTTTTCGTTTTGAGGGCCTCCTCCGCGATAGCTTGGTTTTCGGGGGACAGATGCAAGGCGGCATCAGGACTAACCGGAACAGTCATGGATGAATATTTAACCATAGTGTCCCCGACCGGTGCCTCTAACATATGCCCCTCTAACGTATGCGATGTATCTAACCGCAGATGCAGGTCCCGAGCTGCCCAGTCTGCCAATACCGCCTCCCGAACCATCGAGTCCCATCTTTCCTCTCCATCATGTGGTATCTTCAGAGCTTCAAGACGGGGGTCAATGCGCGCGTTGTCCACTATAGCTCGGTCCCAACCTACCCTCCCCGTGAAGACGAGTTCTTTGGTTCTTATTGGTTCTCCTTGTGGGTCGTGTGATGGTTGTATGAGGGGGTTGACATTCGACTGGAATTCATGTTTACCCCGTATCTCAGGGATCTCATCTACCTTATTGCCGTATTCATTCTTCGCACTCAGGTGGTGCCCCTCCGTCAGCATTGCCGTACCACCATCAGGCACGAAAATTGAATCCGCCCCATGCTGCAGGGCATGAGTAATGGCAGCACGTAGCCCGATAGTGGATGCGTGTGGGTAGAGGGGGTGGCCCACAGCATCCATAATATCCCGGTGCATCTTTGCAGTGTAGGGGGCGTACCCATAACGACCTACGCGCGCTTCTATTTCGGCAGATAACGCCTTTCTATATGTCCGCGATCCGGCCTGCAGGATCTCGACAAGATCATGCTTCGTCCCCTCCGCCTCTCTCACCGCCGTGGCAACTGTACTTGCCTTTAACCCATGTACCCGCGAATCGCTATATACACGTAAGTCAGGCGCAATTAACAATCCTTCTCTCCACTTGAAGGTAGGCTTATTTTTCCGATCTTGCTGGGCTGCGTCACTCTGGATCTCATCGACCCGGTAAATGATTTTACCGTCGTCACCCTCAATAAACTTACCACGCACCCATACAAGGGTGCCTGACTTATCCGTGTGGGATGAGGCGTCGATTCCTTTTACCCGTACTATTACCGCCGTGTTGCCGAGACCTGTCTGAGGGTCAAACTGCTCATACTTGTCTGGAGCTACTTGCCCGTATTGCTCCGCGAAATTAGTCTCGCTCGACGCAGGCCCGCCATCACCTGTTCGTGTTCGGGCTTGCTGATCAAGAATCGAGTTGATAGCCCGCATACGTAAGATTGCATCTGCGACCTCCCCCAATTTTGCCTCATCTCCCGCCCCTAGGCCTTCGGGCTGTGGGCCGAGTTCGGCCCCGACCCAATCCTCACGCAGCTCCTTTATAAGCTCTGGCCGCGCAATTTCGTCAGTAGCACCATACGTATTGGTCCAGTCTCCCCCATCCATTTCGACAGATTCTTCAATTACCTCCGATGGGGTTTGGGGAGCGCGGTGGGGGACCGAAGCCAGTGTAGTTTCGGCCCGATGTCTTAAGTCTCCCTGTTCCTGACGCAGTTGTTTCGTCGTTTCGTCAACCTCAGATCCTTCTACCCCGACATGATCTATGGTGATAAATGGCGAAAACCCCGCAAACTCGGGACCTTCCGGTCCGACCTGCCATCCCTCCAGTGCCGTACCCTCGGCCCACCACGGTGTAGATGCCCGGTTGGCGCGGCTGTCCTGCATTTCCAAGATTTCCACCATCTTAGGGACGTCGACCACGGGGTCCGTGAAGTCCATATTGCGGCGGGCTTTATTCTTGATCTCGGTCCGAGTACGAATTACTAGCTCCTGAAATTCAGATTCAGTCCTCTCCAATGTTACTGCATCTAGAACTTCGTGCCCCCCGGCCTCCCGAACCGCCTTCACATATTCTGCGTCAATTTCTTGCGGGGTCTTGCCCCGCTGCAGTTCTAACCATGAGTCTATGGACTCATAAACCTCGGAGAGCGGTGGGCGTGTCCGCGGGATCGGGTCTTCGGACACGATCCGTTCCAGCATATAATCAACATCCCCCAAGCTTTCTTCAAGGGCGAGGAAGCCGGTCTTGGCATAAGCCTCCTTAATAACGACAGCCGGATCTACAACCAGCTCTGGGTAAGCAATCTTCATTGCCTCCCAGACCGCAAGAGTCACGCCCCTCCTACCCAACATTTTCTTGAACCGCTCTTCCGATATGAGACCACTCTTCGGTAGTGGGTTCTTATGAGCCCCAATAAAGATCTGACCTGTTTCGTCGTCCTTTTTCAGGACCCGCTCCAAACCGAGGATGAAATCCTGTTCCAGTTCTGGGCCAATGACCCGCCCCAAAAGAGGCAGCGGTGTGCTCTGGTGGGTAGCGTTGTACACAGCACCGAGAGCATCGAAAGATTTCATGGCCTGATTCAACCCGCCGTTCGGATTGGCGGGGTCGAAGGGAATAAAGCCCAGAGACTCAGAATCTTCATCATAAAGAGCTTTTAGATTAAGGTGAACTCTTTGGGCCGTTTCCTGTAGCAGCGGATTACTGCGTACCTCTGTGTGCGCCCGAGCCGCCATATCCCCTAACCTTGTCATCAACTTGGTAAAGACTCCGGTAAGGTGTCTGCGAGTCAGGTGCATGAGGGCGGGCCTAGATGGGTCATATCTCAGGTAGTTGAGACCCGCCGCTTCTGATGTCCGCCCTGTGACACGTTTCTGTACTTCGTTTCGTAGAGTTTCAGCAATGGCGCTTCTACGTATTTCCGCCGAGACCTTGGGATCGGGGTCGCTGAATTTATCTCTAAATTCCTTACGTTTGGCAGCGGCCTCTTCGGGAGTCCCACTAGCTAGCGGAACATCAAATCTAGGGGACATCTGCCGATAATATATATATCTTTCGACAAGTCCGTCGTCCCCCAACTCATCCGCGATCTTTTTGTAATCCTCCTCAGTAATGACCAGATGATCTACAGAATGAATTAGCTCTTCAGAGACTACGGCCTCGATATTATCGCGCAACATAAGAGCCAAATCGCGTCTATGCAATTTTGCATCCAGTTTACCCCGCGCGCCCGTCTCTCCTTTCACTGTTCCAGTAGTGTCAATGCGGCGTTGCAGATAACTGGGTGCTCTCATTCTCCGTTGGGTGAGGTCTAGCGGGAGTTGCATCTCGGGCATGAGCCACCGCGCTGACGTATTATCAAACACCCTATCCAGTACGAACACCATAACGGGGGTACTCCCCTCGTCTGTATAGGCATACGTCGCAAAAGCGGCGGCGTCACTTGCAGGTCCGCCGAACAATCCTGAATGAGACTCGGTATAAGTAACGCGCATCCCCGAAGGAACCTGACGCGAAACCTCATCCTTGAGGAGCCGCTCAAATATAACCCTGTTAGCTAAAGTCAGGTTAGAGTCCACCTCTGCTTCAAGCTCATCAAGAAACTCTTCTTTCGCGGTCCCTTCGTTAATAGCCGTTAGCCGTTCTCCTTCGGTAGTTTGGGCGCGTTCTATGTAGCTGTCATATAGATCTTTTTCTACCTGCAGCCCCGCGGAATCATCTGCTGGGGTCAGTTCATAACTGTCCCACCAAGACGACCGGACTATACCGCTTTCGGGGTCTCGGTGCGCTTCAAACCCCAGCGGATCGTGCATTCGTGGGCCTACACTACTCAGCAACCCAAAGGTGTCGCGCAAAGCGTTGTACTTTCTCCTGAAGACATTCTCGTCCTTGATAAAGATATCTAGCTGCTCCTGAATTTCTAGGCGATGGTCTTTATAGTGCTGGGTTAGCTGCTTGGAATTCCGGTGGTTTGTAAAATCGAACACCGCCTCTAATGCTTGCGCCGCTTCGGCGTAAACCTCGGGCGATTTACGGAACAATTTCAAAAGCCCATCCATCATCCGCCGGAACAGGCTCCGGTTCTGGACTGCTATTTTTCTGGTGGCGGCTTGGAAACCCGCCGAACTTATCCAGACCGTGTAAAACTCTTCAAAGCCAGCTGCACGGGGGAGAATAACGTCAGGGAACTCTGGCTCCGCTTCATACAGAGCCATTTCCCCGGGCAACACCATGCCGGAGGACTCGATAACATCCCCGCTCATCAAAATGTCGTCTTCCCCCCACGTAGCAAGTCTCGGTTCCGACGTCAGTCCGGTCAATGGGTCGATAGCACGGGTCCTGCGAGCCCGAACAACTTCCCGACCCGTCCCGAATACGTAGTCCATCACGGGATCGGCCTTGCCGCGGGACTTGGCCTTGAGCCATTGTTCCTTCGCGCGCTCATAAACAACCCGCATCTCCTTACGCGCCGCCCGTTGTGTGGGTGTGAGGTCCGCCTCAGGAGTCTTCATGAGTTTCTTGAAGATCGCATGACCAACCTCATGGAGGAGAACTGAACTCACCCCTTCACCATAACGTCCGTTTCGGTTGATGAAGATCATCCCTAGCTCTTCATCATAGCTGCCTGCAAAATGCGGGGCACCTTTGATAATTCTAAAGTCGAGCGTGTTAAGAAACTCCTCATACTCTAGGAAGAGAGTGGAAGAGAGTTTCTTCATAACGTCGTCCCCCCAGACGTCTTCCCGCCCCTCCATATTCCTGAGAGCTTCTATAACCGTAGACATATCCATGTCTACAAGGCCCATCTCAACAATTTGTGCGTCATTACGCTCTCTAACCACATCCATATGCACCGCATCTGAGAAAGATGGGGCCTGCTCGGCCAACAACGCTCTCTGGGCATAGACGACATCCATGAGCTGCCTCATGTCAGAATGTTCCGCGAGGAAGCGCTCAGCTTCAGGTGATTTGGAATACAGTCCAGCCAGCTCTTTTATCCGCGCCGTCGTAGTCTGAGTCCTGTCACCAACTATTCGATTAGCCAGCAAATCAGCGTAGGCCAGTAACCCGTGCTCTGAGTCTTTTGTCGCATCCTTGAATTCCTCATCAAAATCACTACGCAGCACTTTAAGACGCTTCGTGGCATCTTCCGGCAGTAAATCGGGGTCTGTGAGCGCACCATTTATAATCCGGTCAACTTGCTGGAACAGTTCTTCAACATTTGAAACGGCGGGGAGGCTCTCTCCCGCACCCAATATATCAATATAAAGCCCCTCCCACAGTTTTTCCAGTGCTAGAACGACCCCCTCATTTGTATTAAGTATTCCAAAGAGCGCCTCCCGCATTCTTCTCATTGTGGGTTCAGCGTGGGGCAGTTCCCGCAGCCGCGCTCTAGCTTTCTCTCTGTCCTCGGACGCTTCCGAGGCTTTAAGTTCGGCTTTATCTCTAGATTGGAGTTGGTCATCAGACCCGTCGTCGAGTGATCTAGACTGGTCTCTTGATATCTTGCTGTTACCGATGCTCTTTGCCCTGTCTTTCTGGATCTTCATTAGATCCTGCTTCGCGTTATACAGATTAGGTACAAGTCGGGAAGAGTCAGGGGACGCTGGATCGGCTGCGCCAAAATTGCGGGGTTTTGTTCCGCTCGTCGCTGACGCAACGACCTTCTTGGCGACTTCCCCCAGAACCCAGTCAACAGTGTCTAATTCCGGGTTGAACTTAGCAGCCCTTTTAAGCGTCGCTTCCGAAGCGGCCCTTGTTCCCATGAGAAATTCAGACAAAACAAAAGCCAAGGTAGCCTTGTCTGATTTCAGAGTCAGTGTGTCCGCACCAATGAGCCGCTTGAATGCCCCAAAAGCCTTCTTAAAGGCCGCGTCATTCTTGGTGTCTTCCGTCAGCTTTATATCGCTCTTCAGGACGGACATCAGGGCATCAGCCGCCGCCCGCAACTGGGACGCACTCAGGTTCCTGTCCTTTTTCTTATTGCGCCCGTCTTCCGCCAGAATTTCCATAAGGTCCGGTGCTTGATTGGCGAGAGCCTGAATAAGTGCAACCTCAACAGCGGCCCTGTCTGCCCTCGCTTTAAGACCCATATTAAAAAGCGTGGCGATAGAACCTAAATCGGGTGTATCCCCTTCGGGGTCCGATTGCCGGATTATATTATCCAGCTCGATATCGCTGAACGGAGTCAACTGGGAGTTGACCGCGTTCGTAAACCATTGTCCGAACAGACTTTGGTATTCTTTTATAGTTGCCTCACGTGCACTGGCGACTTTTGCGTCCCCATCAACAGGGTCGGCTTCATCCAACTTGACTACCAATGGCGTGTCGGGGTTGATGAACTCCATCAGGAACCCCGCTTTTTGCATAAACTTGGTTGTTGGAACCACCGGGTTCACCACAAGCTTCCTGTCTTTGACTCCTATGATACTTGTCGCGTCCCCGTCTGCACCGGTACCGATAGGGAAAAAGATATCTTTAACGACACCTTTGTCCGCCGCCAGTTCTTTACCGGCGTTGTCCGCCCGAAAAGTCTCGTTGACCTGATCCGCGGGGAACCCAATAGGAATGGGTACTTCCGCATGATTAAGGTCATCGAAAGCTTTTCTCATGGACCGCGGGTCATTGTTAAACAGAACCACGAACTCTCCTGTTCGATTCCCTTCATAAATTGGGTCGCCCTTGTCGGTTTCACCTATCACCGGATCAAAGATCCCCCCATTAACGTCCTCAATAAGCCATATCGTTGAATTATTGAATGCCTGTTTAGAGTGCGTAATTTCTTGGTGCGGGGGTATAACTACACCGTACTTAAGATATACCGCAGGCAAGTCGTCCTTCAGGACGGCCCTATTTTTCCCAGTACCTAGGTCTTCATCAAAAGACAGGATGGGGAACTTCGAGGTTACTCTCGCAAAGATTTCTTGAGCCGTTTCCCTCCGCTGTTCTGGGGTTAGATTCAAGAGCCTTGGTAGCCCCATAGCGGCTACCGCGTGATCTTTTTCGTTACCAGACTTGAGCGCACCACGTGCGCCCATTTCATGGACAAATGCTTCCCTCTGGAGGGAGACTGTGGCTTCAGGGTCCACATCAGGGTCCACATCAGGGTCCACATCAGGGTCCACATCAGGGTCCACATCTGGGGCCACTGGTATCCTCGGCCCCCCCTCGACCGTGGTATCTGTATACCCTTCGTGATTGTAATTACTGGCAAGCTCTCCCGCTTTCTTCCTTGCCCTTTCCCGCAACTCATCCACTTCCTTCTGACTGGGATTGCGTGATGTTTGCAGGTTTATACTCTCTATTTGGTTTCCATTCTCATCACTTACCCCAATAAGGATACTATAGGTGTCCCCCATCCAGTTTTCTTCTATACCGGTTTCGTTCGCCAAGGACGCCGCAATCGTCGTCGAACGGGTGACATCGGCCTCATCCACCGGAGACTTAGTTCCATCATCCCACCACTCCACCATAAGTTGTCCGGTCTCCTCATCCTCTGCGATGATGGCGCCCCGTCGCCCGTCTGCGTCCTTGACCATATTCCCTTTCGTATCTGGCAATTTGAACGGGACAAGCTGCCCGTGCTCATTGCGAGGGGGTTCATCTTTAGGGCCTTTTTTCCCAACGTCTCTCTTCTTCGCGGCTTTCTTCTTCGCGGCTTTCTTCGCAGCGGCTTCCCGCTTCTTCTTTTTCTTCTCGGCATCCCGTTCTGCTTTCTCCCGTGCTTTCTGCTCAGCTTTCTCTAGCTTCGCAGCCCTCTCATCCACCAGACGTTGACGTTCCTGATCGCCAAGGATTTGGTTGCGACGGGTGTTCATCGCCGCGGACATTTCCACAACTCCTCGCAACATCTGGAGAAGGGATAGCTCTTGTCTACGTACAACGCGGTCTTCCGTCGTCCCCGTATCCACCTTTTCTTCTCGCTGCGCTATCCATCTATCCAGATCACCAAGGTGCCCTTCTCCATGTTTACGGACCCCGCCCTCAAAGAAGTCCTTACCTATCTGACGTCCCTTGTATGCTCTCCGACTTGGGCGTCCTGCGGATTCTCTCAGGGTGTCTAATTCTTTCCTGAGATCCTCAAGACGGCTCGAAAGTTCTCCTTCAAGGTCTTCAATCTTAGCTAAATCCTCGGTCTCTCCGACGTCACGGCGCAACGACCCCAGCATATTAGCCAACTGAACTTGCGCTTCTGACCTTATCTCAGCAGGAGATTTCTGCTCCTCGGGTGGTAGCTCCTCATTTGAATTTGTCAGCTGTTCGTTCAGGTTCTCCACTATCAGCTCTTTTACAGACGGGGTAACAAGGGCATTACCCGAACCCGAAGATTCCGCAGAGGCGAGGGCTGCACCCATGTCCCTTTCAATCTCGGCCTGTACTTCTGCAATGCGCTCTTCACTGGCAGCATCTAAATTCTCTTGTGCCTGCTGGTCCGTGACCCCCGTCTTTATCTGCTCGATTAAATGATCCCGTGCTTCTTGATATATCCACTGGCCTTCAGCGCCTTGGTTGTCTTTTACCACTTCATACGCTTGTTCAAGCATAGCAATAGCGGCATCGCGTTCCGTCTTACTCGCGCTACTAGGGTCCTCTAAAAGTTGATTAAAATCTTTCCCTAATACATCAACCAACGGAAAGCCGGGACTCCCATCCGGTTGGGGGTTGTCGGAAGACAGCCACGACAGATTTTTGCGCGCCCTACTAACTTGATCTGGGGCCGTGTCGGAATCCCTTGCCTCGGCCTCGGCCTCAGGGCCAGCGGCCAACGCCGCTTGTCGCGCCTCCTCAAGGATGCCCTTCTCTGTGATATAAGTGGCTATTTCTGTGTCACGCGCTTCTTTTTCCGCCTTGGAAGCCCCCTCTGGAAGGGGCGTTGCCATCAACTTGGCCAGCCGGTCTTTAAGCTCTTCCCTCTTCGCCTTGTCATAAGTTTTTTGAGGCGCTTCATCTTCGGTAGGCACTCCCTCATGCAGAGTTTTCTCGGCTTTTTGTTTCGCACGCAGTCCGGGGCGAGCCTTTGATGCAATATGAAGCTGTTTAAAAATGTCCTCCACCGTGACCGCTGTCTCGGGGCTCCCACTCTTTTTAAGATCTGCAACAATACGACTGTGAATAGTCTTACTAATCTCAGTCATGGCCTGTCTGTCGACACGCAGCTGGTCTTGTATTCTTTGCGCCTCAGGCTTTCTAATATCTAGCAGAGCTTGGACTCCCTTGGCTCCAGCGGGCGCGGCACCCCCAAGAAAGCCCCCATAAATTAGGCCCATTAACCCTTCTTGCATACGGCTCCCACGGCCCCAGAATGGGCGGTCCCAGTCAGACGCCGACGTAAGCTCCTTAGCCATAGAACGGGCGTAAGTATTGAGTAAAGCGTCAGACCCTTCCTGCATTGACTCATACTTTATACCTTTCCAAACAGGCCCTTGGAACGTGCCCGTTAGTTTCTTCCAGCCCTTGCCTATTATTTCCTTTGCTACGAAGTCTGTAAACTCACGGTCGTTGACAAAATCTTTTCCCCGCAGCTTCGCGAGCGCCACCCGTGACTGTTTAACCGTAGCGCCACCCGTTACCCAGTCTTCAAGACCGCCCCTCCCGATTCCATGCAGACCAATAACGGTAGCTACCGTGAACAGCCCGCCCATGACAGCACCACCAAAGGAGCGGTCGTGGATCTCGTCAGGGGTCAGGGGCTTGCCGTCAGGGTGAGTAGCCCCTTGAAGGGCCAGATGAATATCCCCATAAGTATGGGCCGCAGATCTATGGAAAGCTGGTGCCGCCATCGCGGGATACTGCGCGGCCTTCAGGGACTTACTTATGGCTCCTAGCGCATCAGTCGCGGCTTGAGCGCGCATATGCGGGGGGAGCGCCTTCTGCAGAACCCTAGCAGAACCAGCGTTTTTAGTTATGGCGTCTACGAACTGCTTCGGTAAAAGCTTACCGGCATATTTACCTTCGGTAACCCTCATGGCACTGCTCCCCAAGTAACCTCGGGGAGCTACGGGCAAAAGTTTATCGACGTCCGTACCAAGGGCCTTAACGGAAGGTAATGTTTTGATATATCCTTTGGCGTAAGCCTTCTCAAAGGACATCTGCAGAGTATCCCCCGGACCGTCCTTGAGAATTTCTCTGAGACCTTTCCCTACCATAGCATGGGCGTGCTGTTTCATGGTGGCCTTCAACCCATACTTGGAGAGTGCCGTAGACAGGTATGCTGCCGATAAGGCCCCACCGGAAGGTAATGCAAGTGCGAAAGAAGCAGAGAGGTCTACGGCAAGCGGTACAAACATCGTCAGCCCCGTCCCAACAAAGGAATGCTTCCGCCCAAACATGGATGCGAGCGCACGATCAGCTTGTCGCTCCTCCGCACTGGTAATCAACATCTGTTTACCGAACTTCTCCAACCCCTTGGCGTCAGCTTCGCCCACCGGGTCAGATATATCTGCACGATCAAACCCGCTTCCCTTGCTCGTCCAAAAGTTAATCGCGTCCCCCACCCATCCGGTCACGGAGTTTACTGCCATTCCTGTCCCCATGAGGGCAACGCCCGCTAAATCGCCCCCTCCCTGCAGGGCCGCGCGACCTAGTCTGTTTACTAAATTTTTTCCAGATTCGGTGTCCAGCCATTCGGCTAGGAGTTCTACATCAACCCTGCCCGCGGCTGCTTTCTTGGCTTCATCCCCTTTTGTAGACGTAGCTTTACCTATATGAGTAATCCATGAGCTACGTATATCTGCCGTCGAATTATAAATTGTGTCGACGATTGAATTAAAATTTCTATCGAGGTACGTCAGCCGCTGCAGTTCCAGATTATCTTCAGTAAGTCCTAAGGCTTCCGCGTTTTCCTTCAAGCTCGTGAAATCCTTCTTCGCCACAAGCATCTTTGGATGAATAAGTTTTTCCCCAAGAAAACTTGTGTACACGTTGTCCGCTAAACGCTGTTCCGCAGGAAGCTCCGTTGCAGAAATCTCCCACCACTTCCGCCCACCCTCATGGAAAGGCATAATCATGTTCCCAACAGCTGTCCTGTAAGCCGTGCTCTGCAGCGCCCTCAGGACCGCTTCGTCACTGAGGTGGTCAGCTGACGACGAGAGGTTGGCTTCTTGGCGAAGCTCAGGCGATGGGTGGGATCGGTATTTCTGGTGACTGTAGGCTTCCCTGAATTCCCTCAACAGGTAAGTATAATCCTGTCGAACGAGTTCGCCCTCCTCGTTCTCAACATATTCAGTCTGGGGCTGAACGCGCCCCTGCGCGCGCGCTTCGGCCTCTCCCGAGTAGACCCGGAAGAACGAGAGAGGGGCTCTACTCCCACCAGATTTTGTGTGGGAAAGTGAAACCTCATCGACAAGAGCCTCAAAAAGCTTTTTGAAGTCAGAGAATGCAACGCCTTCGGGACTGCCGAGCAAAACAGCTATTCTCTGACTGGCTTCGGCATAATTCATCTTGGACGCGGTCGGAATGTTGTGCCATTCCTCATCCAGCCCCTCATTGTTCACATCATTAAGTAAAGCCAGCGCCCGTTCCCTAAGACGCGGGTCCAGCATCCCCTCCCTGATACCCTTATCAACCCCCTCTGCGCGCTGGTCTTCGGGGATGCCGTCCATAGGGATAAGCTTGATCCCTAACTCATTGGTGCTGGGGTCCAAAAACGGGATATCAATTACCGCGGCCCCAGTTTCCGCCTGAGTATCTCGCTTGTACTCGGGCCAAACATCCTCGGCGTACTGGTCGACCATCCACGCATACTGGTCATGGTAAACCCGTTCTTCCTCGGACAGTCCAACCGACTGGCGTGTCTGGTCGTACAGGGACGCTCTGGAAAGTGGCTCCGTGCCACCCGGCCCTGTGTGGCCCCCCGGAATAACTCGGGATTGACTCCGTAGCCGCTCATCTTCCGTTATCGTCGCCTCGACTTCCGCCTCAATCGTGCGGATCTTGTCAGAGATATTGAAAAATTTTTCGGGGTTGAACCCCTGCGCCTTAAGTTGGTCAAACGTATCTTGGCCTTCAATATAGTGGCCCCCACCAACTAAGTCCCCCCCTACGGTTCGTTCAGGGCGGGTGTAAGGATGATGGACCTCCCCGGTGAACGGGTCTTTCCACACGTGCTTGGGAATGGTATAGCCCGTGTTGTGTATGCCGAATTGAGACCCGCCACCCCAAACGCGGCGAACTTTTTCTTCCGTGGGGATGGAAACGTACCGCTCATAAAGCTTGTTGTAATCCTCTGCGCTCTCAATCCCCGGTGCGGTAACAATAAGCTTCCCCGCCTCTTCTTTAATCTGCGCGCGCAATTCGGAAGACGCGTTGGAGGTCTTGTTTTCTACAAAAGCGATATAGGCGATCCGTAGAATCGCCTCATCGGCACCCCGAATGGATTGCCCCCTGTGATTTGTAGGGTTATCAGCCTTCCAATCTTCGTATGAAGGCCAATCTAGTTGTTCGTTATCAAGCTGAGTCGACGCCATGCTTAACTATGTGGTTAGAATTTAATCAGGGTTCGGGAACTGCGAATTTATTTTCTAGTGCTCGTTGAACATCGGGGGACAAACCCGTCCCCCGGTCAGCGGGGGCGGGGAGACCTAATTCCAAGGCTTTCTCTTCGGCCACAAACTTCTCCCGTGTCAGGAAATCAACTATTTTGTCGTATAGCGTGTTGGCAAATTTATCGAAATCGGATTCTTGTTTCCCGCCATCTTTAAGCGTCTGCTTCTTAGCCAGTTGGCCATCTTCCCCTTCGACTTCATCTTTCGTTTTTCCTACGTACTCCTTATAGAACTCATCGGATCGCGTTTTGAACGCGGCTTCCTTTTCATCTTCTCCCCGTACGGGCGGCTCCAATAAACGTAGGTATTCTCTGTACACACCCCTGACAAAAAGGGGGTCGTGGGCTGCGCGCATGAACACCGAGCCTAATACTTGAGTTGTTTCTGCTTCAGGATCTGTTCTGATAAACTTCCGTTTGTTAATGACGGTGTCAGAGAGTTTATCAATTCGTTCTATACGTTTCTGGACGCGTCCTCGGGCCTGTTTCAGGTCGGCTTTGCCCACGTTTATGGCCTTTTCAAAAGCAGGTACGTCGCCAGTATTCTCAAAAACTGAAATGGCCGCGTCGTATTTTTCAGTCGAAGCGGATAGCCCAGAGGCCCCTTCAGGACCCACCTTGTGGTACCTACGCACCTCATCCATGTCCTTACGTAACGTAGTAACCCTGTCGCGCTCCGTACGCGCGGAATTAACCCGATCCTTCCCTCTCTGAAGGAGTGCTCTAAAACTGGTACTCACCGCCGTTGCGTTCTCATGGGCCGCGACGGCGTTCGTTAGATCAAAACTATCAACCAAGGAGTTTGCCACCCTGAGATTTTCCCTCATCTGCGCCACGGAGGCGGGGAGGTAAGTAAAATCCCCTGTCGGAACAAGCTCGCCTGAGACGGGGTCTTTTTCCATCACGGGGTCTTTAAATAGTTCCCCATCATCCCCCCGGAGATACCCAAGGGTTTCTATTCGGTCCTTAACCTGCCCGTACCGTTTGCCGATTATAAGGGACGCATCAGGCTGGGCCGCGGCGACTGCATTCGCGGCTTTCAATTTCTTGATAGACTCATCCAGCTCTAGTTCCCGCTTTTCCGCGAGCCGCGCGCCCTGTCTTCGCTTGGTTATACGGTCATAAGATTCCGTAATGCTCTCCAGACGCGGCGCGATATCCCGCTCATAGCGAATTCTTGCGGCATCCTGTTCCTCGCGGGTGACAGGACCCCCCAGATTAAATCTATTCTTGAGGGCGCTTACGCCCTGCTTAAGGTCTGGTTCAGCCACGGTTATGGCCCCCGCGGGGGGGCTGGTTGGTTCTTCTCGTCTTTGGCTTTATGTCTGGCATCTCTTGCATCTTTACGGGCAGCTCGCTCCTTTTTGCGCTGGAGCCTTTGGGCTTTTAGCGCGTCCTGCCTCTCCCGCTGCTTCTCTGCTTGGGACACAATATTGGGTTCCCCACGACGTAGTTCATGCTGTTTAGCTTGGGCTTTAGCCGCCCCCGCAAGATCCCCTTTTCTGCGGGCCGCGCGCGCCTCAGCTCCATAAGCTGCCGACCTCGGAGTTACCGTTCGCCTAGACTGCTGTCCGACACCCTTGGCAAGTCCGCCCGCGGTAGCAGTGTTACCACCGAAAGCTGCTTCTTGCATAGCCTCCTGCCTATCCAAACCGGGAGTTTCCACCTCGTGTTTTACACCAAACTTCGCGGCACTCTCTTTCTTTTGCTGAGCCATCTTGTCCATAAACGCAGCTTCTCGCCCCACTTTGAGCGACTTCTGTTGTCGCGTGAAGTCTTGGCGTTCCCGTTGCCTTCGGGCTTGTTTAGTGCCGAGCGTGTCAAACTTACCGGCATACAGTCTATCAACAAAACTTTTAAAGTCTGGTTTTCCTATATCCTCCAACGTCTTCTTTGAAGAATCGTCCCAGTCCTCCGTAACGAAGTCCCCCTCTAGCATTTGTTGTCGACCCATCCCCCCTTCCCGAAGTTTAAAAAAGCGGCTCGCGAGAGATCTCCGTGCGGTCGTCGTAGGGTCAGCCATGCCGTATACTATATTTCAGGGATTATAAGTCAATCCAGCAATGCCGCCTCAGGGTTGCTTAGCGCGCTATCCAACTGCTTGATAGTTACAGGTGGGCGGACCGTTCCAGAATCCGATTGTGGGGGGTCAATCGCTACGAGACCAAGACGCTGGCGAGCACAGTCGAGGGCCAGAAATGCAGCGTCCGCCAAGTCGGGGCTCCTGCCGAATCGCCCCTTAAACTCAGGCTTAGGCTCGATCTTC
>Ga0209349_1000932_pt1 | contig 14610 bp, 18 predicted proteins | sample ETNvirnome_2_130_FD_184067 | JGI IMG/M metagenome (GOLD analysis project Ga0209349, IMG submission 184067) | Marine viral communities from the Pacific Ocean - ETNP_2_130 (SPAdes) (version 2) | ecosystem: Environmental > Aquatic > Marine > Oceanic | place: Pacific Ocean | collected 2013-06-22
AAACTGAGCATGTTTTAGAAGAAACTGCGTACGCTAAAATTCCTGTCGAAAAGATGGATGAATTTAAAAGAAGGCTGGAAGATTGGGCTATGTACTACAGAGACGCGTCGTCCTGGGTGAGGAATGATGCAGTACTCCCACCAACCCGTGAACAAGTCGAAGAAAAAAACCCCTATCAGGAGTTTACGAGAATCTCACAAGAAAATGGCAGAAGGCTGCAGCAGAAATTTACAGAACTTGACGATAGCTTAAGGGCGTTGCTGAATGACTTTGACATGAAATTTAAAAAATATGAAAGAGAAAGATCCAAAGCATTGTCGCAGCTAGCTCTCTCGGAAGTATCTTCGGAAACGCACCGATGCTCTATTGACACCGGCGAGGGATACTGGGATAGGAGCATTAAAAGTGCGGCCGAGTGCAAGCGCGCCGGCGGCAAATGGGTAGATTTAAAAAAGTTTCTAGGAAAGTTTGGAGAAGCGAGAGAAAAAGACACCTGACCAGACAAAGAAAGCTCAGGTGAGCTTGGAGAAGTTTTAGGACCAGATGCGGAAGTTGGCGAATATGTTGAAGATTTTCAAGATTCCGATGCTCCCCAATTTCAAGGTAAGAGCAAAGAGAAAAGGGCACAAATGGCGTATGCAGCACATGCGGCAGCCCAAAAAAAGAGAGGTAAAAAATGATGGCGCAAACAAAAGCATTTATTGATACATGGTTGTCTAAGCTAACATCACGCAAGTTGATGGTGTGGGCAACGGCGACAGGTCTCACATTTACAGGACACGTGACTAGCGAGGACTGGGTTATTATTTCAGCAATCTACATTGGAGGCCAGACGATTATTGACGGCATCGCTAGATTGCGGGGGTACAATGATTAAGAAGAAGATCTTGGAACTTGCTCTTAAGAACTGGAAAGTAATTGCAATCGTACTGCTGGCGGCAGTCGTTGTGTTAAAGACTCGTTATGATTATCACCTAATGGAGTCGGCATATACGACGATGGTGGAATCGAATGAAGCACAAATTGAAGGACTGAAAGAAATCCACAAGAAAGAGATAGAAGAGAAGCGGCTGTTGATGGAAAGCTTTTTGGAATCGATGGCAAATATCGAGGAAGATTATGAAAGAACATCAGCAGAACTTGAAGTAGAGCGAAACAAGAAGACGCGAGAATACGCAAGAAAATTCACCGAAGACAAGCAGGGACTAATTAAAGATATAGAGACCACTCTTGGGTTTGAATATGTTGCTCCTTAATTTATTGTTGATACTTTCCTCACCAGTGCATGCCGAAGAGGCACAATTTACCATTTTAGGACAGAACCAGTGCGCACCGTTTGAGGGTGTGCTTTTTAATAAGCAGGCCACCAGCGAGATGCTCTCAGGATACGATAGATTTCAATATGCATGCGATAATGTGGTACAATATGAGTTAAAGAAACAAGCTGAACTTCATCGCTATGACTTAGAGTCTCTTAAGATTGAACACAAAGCTTTAACTCAAGAATATGATTTGTTTATCACGCAAAAAGATAAAGAGATTCAAGCACTCGTTAAATCGCTTAAGAAGACCTCACCACGCAACAAATGGCTTTGGTTTACGGGAGGTCTTGTTGTAGGTGCGGCCAGCACTTATGGAGCATACAGAGTATTCAATGAAAAATAAAAACCCAGATCAAATTGCAGCTATTGAGCAGGCCATCGCCCAAAAGTATGGAGAAACTACAGTTGCTAATCCTAGAGCCGACTGGAATCAGATCAAAGAAAAAGAATACCTTGACCAGATGAGAGAATTTTATCAAAAAATAAAGAAAAATGAAGAGTATCAAGAGAAAATAGATATAAATGGTATAAAGGTATCAAAAAAACTACTTAATAGAGAATCTTTAGCATCATGCTCAGTCTGCGGATCCTTTCCAAAGAAATCGTTGGATGATGTTTGTCTCGTCAAATTTGAGTGTTGCCACCAGTGTTACATTCAATACGTCGAGCAAAGAGAAGAAAGGTGGTCTACAGGCTGGAGACCGAACACAACAAAAAAGGAATAAATAATGGCAACAGTTTTAGATGTAATTCAGGGTCTTTCCCAGGCCGCCGCAAATGCATACGATGGCGCCCATATGGAGAACTATTCTCCGGATGGCGAAGTACGTAAGGTAGGTTTGCGTAGAGAAGAGGGTGACCCTCTAATTGATAAGCGCGTATTAGATGGGTTTAAAGTAAAGTTTATGGGCCCATATCTGTGCATCACCTATCAATCCGAAGTTCAGCTTAAAGAAGTATATGCTTCAGGCTTTGAAAGCGACATGGAACAAACAGTGGAAGACATTGCCGGTTTTCTAAAGAAGGAATACCGCAAAATTACGGGCAAATCCGTGAGCCTATCGGCTGACGGTGAAATTGATGTTCGTGTTGAAAGCTCTTCCCGCGTACGCTCTTGGGCGACTGCTTATCGTAAGTATAAGATTGGTGGGATGCAAGATGTTGTAGTGGTGGGAGAAGCCACTGAGGATCGGATTGAGAAGTCTTATCGCGATTTTTTGAATTTGGGAGGTTTCTTAGGAAAGCGACCAGAAAATGATACAAGGAAGAAATAAATATGAATCGAAATCAACTCAAAAAGATAATCGGCGAAGAATTAGAAGTATTGAAGAATGCTACTAAAAAGAATTCTGTGGACGAGGGGATGCTTGGTGACGCAGCCAAACAACTTATTCCTGTAATTAAAGACGCAGTGTTAGGTGAACTAGAGGGCAAGATTCAATTGCTCGTTCAGAAGGCGATGGACGGTATGGCCGCAAAATTAGCCCCGAAGCCAGGAGTTGAACCTGCCGTCGGGACGACCATGACTGAAGTCGGCCTGGACTGAGAAATTCCAATGGAAGGGAGTGTTTTAACTAGTTTAGTATTAACTGAGAGGGTGATTACGCCGGCCCTCACTGACGTACAAAACCGTCGCGCTGAACAGTTGGCCTGGGAGTTTTGGGATACCTACACTCCCGGAAACACAGTTTCACAATTTTGTCAACTCCACGAGTCGACCGATGCCAAACACCTACAAGAAGGGGTTGATGAATTCATAGAGCGCCACGTCAAGAATTTTATACAGATGGCGTTAGCATGGGCCGGCAAAACCCTCAATGTGGCGGCTATTGTGGGCGTACCAGCCGGTGAAGCTGCCGAAGTAGCGGTGGATTCCTTTTTTGCTGCTGAAAGCGTGGTCTCAGTGATACAGGCTATCGGAGATATTCGCACCGCTGCTGATGAGTTTGCTGAATTTTTTCATTCCTTTACAAGCGTAACCCTTGCCGACGGCTCAGAAGGTATTTATAACAAAGTATTAAGTATTATTAGTAAGGTCGCACAGTTGGCGAAGAAGGCCGGCCTTAAACTAAGTGAGTATCTGACCAAAGCCAGTAAAAAGATTTCCAAGATTATAAACTCCGTGGCAGCTACTGTTGCCGACGGTATTGCTACTGTTATTCCCATCCCGGGTGCAGATGCCGCTATCCAAGAGATGTTCGTTCAGCTAAGCAAAAAAGCATTTGATGCGGTTTCGTGGGTATATAATAAAATCCCAGAAAGCTGGCAAGATTTGTTTGTAGTGCCGGGACTTATTACCGAGTTTTTGAACGAGGTGATTGACCTTACTATCGAGTTTGCCGAGTGGACACAAAAAGAAGGAGAGGCGGGAAAAGCCGACACCACTCTTAAGAAAATGGCCGTCGGAATTTTTAATTCATTACCATCTCCGGGCATCATGAAAATATTGGCCAAACAATTTGAGGTTGCCGATAAGATTGTTCTCTTTTTAGAAACAACTGGGCGCGAGGTGGCTGAACTGATGGGAGAATTGTTTGTTAAAGTAGTTCCCTTTTTCTTCGCCGCATTGGCTGCCTATCAAATAATTGTGACCGGTGAATGGAAAGAGGAAGGCGCTGTCATCTCGCGTCGAGCAAAACAGGCTACTAAGGGAATATTTAGAGAGATAGCGCCATCGCGGCCCCCAGTACTGACATTAACCACGCGCCGGTTAAAACAAATTATTAAAGAAGAAATAATCAATTTAAAAAATGCATGAGCTTTCAATTGGACAAAAAGCAACGAGTCAAAGAAATACTAAAGAGCGGTAAAGATCCATCCTATTTCCTTAATACATATGCCCGTATATCTCACCCGATGCACGGGCTGATTCTTTTTGATACGTATGATTTTCAAGATGGTCTCCTGGAAGAGTTTAATGATTATCGATTTAATGTTATTCTCAAGGCGCGCCAACTAGGAATCTCAACCGTTACAGCAGGTTACATTGTTTGGATGATGCTATTCCATCGCGATAAAGCGATCCTCGTTATGGCAACTAAGTTCGCGACAGCGGGCAACCTTGTTAAGAAAGTGAAGAGCATCATGCGCAATCTTCCCGATTGGCTGAAGATTGCAACAATCGATGTAGATAATCGTAATTCATTTGAATTATCCAACGGCTCCTCCATCAAGGCAGCATCAACGTCCGGAGATGCCGGACGTTCAGAGGCTCTCTCTTTGTTGGTATTAGACGAGGCGGCCCACATTGAAAATCTTGGGGAATTGTGGACAGGCCTTTATCCCACATTGTCTACGGGTGGCCGGTGTATTGCACTCTCCACTCCCAATGGTGTTGGCAACTGGTTTCATAAGACGTGTGTTGATGCCGAAGCCGGCGCAAACAACTTTAACATGACAACCCTTCCCTGGGATGTCCACCCAGATCGTGATGAGGTATGGTATACTAAAGAAACAAAAAATATGTCCAAACGTCAAATTGCGCAAGAACTTCAATGTAACTTTAACACATCTGGTGAAACAGTGATAGACCCCGAGTGCATGGAGTGGCTATTATTAAACGTTAAAGAACCTAAGCACCGTAGTGGGTTTGATCGCAATTTTTGGATCTGGGAAGAGTTTGATCCGACATGCAATTATTTAATGGTAGCAGACGTAGCCCGCGGTGATGGGGAAGACTACTCTACCTTTCATATTATTAAACTGGAAACTCTAGAAATCGTTGGGGAATACCAAGGGAAACCCACTCTGGATATGTATGCCGGCATGTTAAATCAAATAGGGCGTGAGTTTGGTAACTGCATGCTAGTAGTGGAAAATAATAATATAGGATACTCAGTTTTAAACAAATTAATTGAATATGATTACCCCAATGTTTATCACTCTATCAAGTCCACCCATGAATATATCGAACAATATCAGGCCGAATATAGAACAAGCGCAGTTCCCGGTTTTACCACATCGATGAAAACGCGCCCTCTTATCATTGCAAAATTAGAAGAGTTTATAAGAAATAAACTAATTAAGGTATACTCTTCGCGCACAATTAATGAAATGAAAACGTTTATTTGGAAAAATGGAAAGCCTCAAGCCATGAAAGGATATAATGATGATTTGATCATGGCACTTGCAATTGCATGTTGGGTTAGAGATACGGCCTTACAAAGCAATGCGCGAGAATTAAACTATCAAAAAGCATTTGCGGACGCGATTATTACAAGCCACACCACCATGAATACGAATATTAAAGGTCAACATGGCTACAAAAAAGAGAATATTTTTGATAAAATGAGTGAAGCTAAACAGCAATATGAACAATTTAAATGGATTATTAAGTGAGACTATAAATGCCACCAAACAATAGAAACAACAGCGCCAGAAATCCGGTCAGCCGCGAGACCGACTTATTTAAGCGGCTAACCAGACTATTCTCAGGGCCGATTATTAATTATCGTTCCCAATCAGGGCGACGCATCCGTCGCCAACACCTTGACAAATTTTCGAGCCGCTTTAAATCTGCCTCTGGGCAACAGTTTAAAAAGACTCTTTATAATCCTCTTGATGTAATTTCCACGAATGCAATTGCAAATCAACGTCGCTCCGAACGATATGTTGATTTTGATCAAATGGAGTATATGCCCGAGATTGCTTCTACAATGGATATATATGCCGATGAAATGACGACATATTCTGAGTTGCGCCCAATGCTTAATGTTAAGTGTTCCAACGAAGAGATTAGGGCAGTACTTCAAACTCTATATGAAAACATTTTAAACCTTCAATATAACTTATTTGGATGGAGTCGCACCATGTGCAAGTACGGAGACTTCTTTCTATATTTAGATATTGATGATAAGTTTGGGGTCAAATCGGTTATAGCTTTACCATCGCAGGAGATTGAGCGCTTAGAAGGGATGGATTCCACCAACCCCAACTATATTCAGTACCAGTGGAACTCGGGTGGTATGACTTTTGAAAATTGGCAAGTCTGCCATTTTCGAATTTTGGGTAACGATAAATACGTACCTTATGGCACATCTATTTTAGAACCAGCGCGCCGGATTTGGCGACAGCTAGTACTAATGGAAGACGCTATGATGGCCTATCGTGTTGTGCGCTCCTCTGAGCGCCGAGTATTCAAAATCGATGTAGGGTCGATCCCCCCACAAGACGTAGAACAATACATGCAAAAGATTGTAACACAGCTTAAACGACACTCTGTGGTTGATCCCTCGTCGGGTCGTGTTGACTTGCGCTATAACCCGATGAGCGTAGAAGAAGACTACTTCGTGCCAGTTCGTGCTGGGTCTGCTACCGAGATCAGCACCTTGGCTGGTGCGCAAAACATCACCGCTATTGACGATATTAGATATCTTCGAGACAAACTATTTTCCGCGTTAAAGATTCCCCAGGCATATCTTGCAATGGGTGAAGGAGCTAGCGAAGATAAAACCACGCTCGCACAGAAAGACATCCGATTTGCGCGCACCGTACAACGTCTCCAGCGTGTAATTGTGTCAGAGTTAGAAAAAATTGGAATCATTCATCTTTATACTCTAGGATTTAGAGGAGACGATCTGCTCGCATTTTCGCTGTCCCTAAATAACCCCTCCAAGATCGCGGAGCTTCAAGAGCTTGAGCACTGGAAGAGTAAATTCGATACAGCAGCTTCCGCCACCGAAGGATATTTTTCACGGCGCTGGGTTGCCGAGAGGCTATTCAACATGTCGCACGAAGAGTTCTTACGCAACCAACGAGAAATGTACTATGACCGCAAACACGATGCAGAACTACAAGCTGTTGCCGAAGCTGCAGCAGCCGAAGGTGCTGGAGGCGGTATGGACTTAGGCGGAGGTGGAATGGACCTCGGCGGTGCCGAAATGGATATGGGAGGCGAAGAGGCCGGTGGGGCAGCAGAGATGCCAGCCGGAGAGGCTGGCGGCGACGACGAGTCAGGGCTGCTGGCGGTACCCCCGGGCAGCCGCAACACCCCTAAAGCTACCCCCGGCGCACAAGCAAAGCGCAAGGAGCGTATTCACAAGGGCCCGCACGGATCTAAGACCTACAAGCCCACGCGAGATTCCCGACCCCAAGGCGCCCGTACGCGTTCTACACGATCTCAATATGCATCGGAAGAAGGAAGTTCTACAATGCGCAAAATCATGCCTGGTTATGCCGATGGCCTTAAATCGCTTGGCCAAGGGTTTGTTCCGACCTCCGAAGGCATTTACGAAGAAGAGCAGTCTATTTATACTCTGAGAGAACAAAAAGAAGAAGATAAGTTATTCCAGATGAATGAAAATATACGCAGCTTGCTGCAACAACTAGAAGAAAATGGAAAGGACACAACGGAAAACCCCGATGAAAATTAAGCACAATAAAAAACGCAACACAGCCTTTGTATATGAGGCACTTGTTCGCGAAGCAACAGTGGCGGTTCTCAAGGGAGACAGTAAGCGTCAAACAACGGCGTTGAATTTGATTGAACGACATTTCGCACCCAGCACACCCTTAAAAAAGGATTTAGAGTGTTACCAGTCGTTGATGAAAGACCATGGATTAACGTCAGATATCTCTCAGCGAATTTTGAAGGAAACACACGATCAACGCCGCATGTTAAGTTCCGACGATCTTTTCAAGAGCCAATCCAAATTGATCAAGGACATCAATACTGAATTATCACCTAATGTTTTTACAAATTTTGTTCCCAACTATAAGCATTTAGCCACCATTGCGCAGATGTTTTCATCCAAGAATTCCCCGCGCTCTCAAGTTATGCTTGAAAATAAAGTATTGGAATACATGACCGATGACGCCCCCGAGATTCCCAAAGGGATGCCGGTGGATAAGGTACTCTATCGTACGTTTGTGGAAAAATTCAACACCAAATATGCGCAAGAGCTTTTGCCGGAACAAAAAGAATTATTAACTTATTATATTTCGTCTTTTTCAGATAATGCGGTTGAGTTAAAGATGTTTCTAAATGAAGAACTTCATCGCCTTAAGTCTACGTTGCAGAAAGCATCAACAACACAAGAGATAAATAGCGATAATGAGATGACACAAAAAACCCAACAGATTATTGAAAAGCTTGATGCTTATGCAAACGACGATGTGAACGAAGGACTGTTATTGACTGTTCTTAAAACCCAAAAACTTGTAAAGGAAATCTCTCAAGATGCCAATAACAGTTAAAGTAGGAGATGCCGCTCGCATTCCGTCGGTTAAACTTGAATTAGACATTCGGCGGTCGATGAACGGAGATTTGTTGATATTTGATCATGGAGACATTGATATTATTTTATCACCAGCTAAAAGTAAGGTTGTAGCATTTCCTAAAGAGACCATGTCTGATTTAGTATATGGCGCTCAAAATAGGCTCTTTTCCTTTTTGACCAAAAAAGGTCTTATCATCCCTGAGTCAGTTCAGGCCGCGGCCTTTTATGGAGGTATGGAAGCTAAAATGGAAGCTCCTTATTCTCCCCAACTTAGCACACCCAAGATGACTTTAATTAATATTTCTCGATTTATCGACGAAGAAAGGCCCTACTTCGAAGCAACAGAAGCAATCATCTCACTCTCGGACGATGAGCTACTTCATCCCGACAAGGAAGACGCTACCGAATTGGGCGAAGTACCACAACGCGTTGCGCAAGGATCGATTCAGAAGGGATTCATCAAAGATCCATACTCGTTGAATTATTTATACACTTTAGAATAGGCGGCATAGTGAATTTACTATACTTTGTATTAATTGCTTATGGGCTCACTCAGATCCTTGTATACGGCAAGCTGTTTAAAGGGGTACGACCCACAAAAGGAAAGCTAGGAGAGTTGTGGCGTTGTCCAATGTGCATGGGATTTCATGTAGGTTGGTTTTTAATGCTACTTTCTCCGTTCACAGAACTATTTAATGTTGACGTAACGGTTGTAAACTTCTTTCTTTTAGGATGGTTATCGTCTGGAACGTCATATGTACTAAGTATGATTTTTGGAGATGAAGGAATAAAATATGAACATAAACACATGGACGAGAAAGTGGATGCTTCAACCGGTGCGACATTGTTGTAAGGGGAGTTAGCTGTGAGCAAGGTTCTACTAAGAGAATATTATGCTCTTTGTGACGGCGGTGCTTGTCAGGATCTCCTTACCGAAGAAGAGAAAAGGTATGTGTCTAATGGCGGCATGATTCTTTCCGGCATTATGCAAATGACCGAGACAAAGAACGGCAATGGCCGCGAATATCAGCACGAAACCATGGTGCGCGAAGTGGGAAATTATCAAAAACTCGTTAAAGAAAGCCGCGCCCTAGGTGAACTCGATCACCCCGATGATTCGGTCATTAACCTTCGAAATGCCTCCCATATGGTTACAGCTATTTGGATGGAAGAGAAAAACGTGATGGGTAAGATCAAAGTACTCGACACACCATCCGGCAAGATTCTACAAGAATTGGTGAACGGCGGCGTGACAGTCGGCGTATCCTCTCGCGGAATGGGCTCTGTGCGTGAAGAGGTGGGAAGAACCATCGTAGAAGATGACTTCCAGCTGATTTGTTTTGATATGGTTTCTGAGCCATCAACGCCAGGCGCGTTCATGATGAAGGAGGCCAAAGATCTTTCCGAGTCCAACATCATCACCAAAGCGGATCGGATTAATCGCCTCTTAAATGAGGTATTGGACGATGAGTGATTGGTCTAGTTTTGAAAACGACAAGAGCTTAATTGATGATTGGCGCGCCTTTAGCTCCCAGCCTATAGAAATAGATGAAGGGTTATATGGTACCCTTAAGGGCATCACGGGAGCAGCGGGACTGCCTAAATTGTTGTCTACAACTACGATCGAGAACTACAAGATCGCCTATGAAGACTGGCTAGCCAACGTGGTAACCATTCACAAGGGCGATCCGCGTCTAAAGGCTTCCAAAGAGCAGTATATGGAGAATTTTGATAAGATCGTCTATGCTATTCGTCAAAATCCTTCAGAGGCCTCCAAGTACATTCTTCAAATTGCCGGAGGAGACGCAGTCGGCGATCCAGAGAGGTCAGCCCGCGCGCATCTTTTAAAGGTAATTGAGACAGATAAAGAATATGTCTCTCCTCTGGATTATTCTGGCCAAGGCGCAACCATAGACCAATTGATGGATTCCAAGACCACTAGGGAATATGCGAAGAAGTATGTTATTTTATTAAAAATGAGCAAAACACCTCTTGAGGAGAAGGAAGCCGCCCTTAAAAACTTCGTGAAGTTCATGAACGTTGCCAAGAAAAACCCCGAAGCTGCCGCCGCACTCGTGGACGAGTACATTAGTAATCTAGGCGATCCCGAAGGTCGACCACGCACTAAACTTAAACAGCTTCTTGGTGCACCAGCAGGCGCGGGCGCCGAGTCAGACGCAGAGAAAGATGCCGATGGTGACGGAATTCCTGATGTCAGTGATGATATGGTAGATGCCGACGGCGATGGAGTCCCGGATGTGAGCGATGATCTTGTCGACACCGACGGCGACGGCAAGCCCGATGAAACTGCAGAATTCAAACTGCAGCCTCTCTCGAAGGCGCTCAAGCGCGCCAAGATCCCCCGGCATGCGATTATACCGATTTTGCGCAACATAAAGAAACAGCTGAAGACCAACCAAATCCCAGTTAAGATGGCGGAAGAGTTAGTGCGAGAATTGACACTTTTGATAGAAGGGAAGGGCTCCGGAGGCAAGAAGAGGAAGAAGAAGAAAGCGCAAACAAGGCACAAGGCAAGATCCAAGCCCAGGCCGTCAGTCAAACCCCGCGGCGGAACAAAGCTTGGTACCGGAATGGGCGCCCTTAAGAACGTTGACACGAGCCAATTGTCTTCCGGCCCCAAAGCCAAACCCAAGAAACGTCTACCCAAATCACTGAGAGGAACTGGTGTTACACAAGCAGATTATAATGCCATGTCGACCAAAGAAAAGATTGCGGCACTTAAAAGAGCACGCAAAGATAAGGGCTTGTCGACCGAGCCCGCGGGCAGAACAAAAGCGAAGAAAATGCCTGCCTCCGTTGCTGCCACTGGAATGACACAAGATGAGTACGATAGATTATCCAGGAAAGAGAAAATTCAGAAGATGCGACAGAGCCGAGGACTACAGAAGGGAGAGTCCCCCTCAAAGGCAAAAAGCAGCGCTGACCGGTCTGAGCCCGAAGTTGGCAAAATAAAAGTGAGCGCACTCAACCTCGCGCTTCAAGGGCTCGATCCACCAGTGAGTCGACAGGATCGTAGCAGTGCCATCTCGGTGGTTAAAAAACACCTACAGCCCTACCTGAAGAAATATAAGTTGCGTCTCTCAGAAGAACAATTAGAACACTTATCATACCGCACGGTTGATGAGCTACAAAAACTAGGAATATTATTGTGAAGAAAAATGAATTAAAAGAAATGCTCAAGCCGGTCATCAAAGAATGCGTGCGAGAAGCATTATACGAAGAAGGACTTTTGGCTAATGTAGTAACAGAAGTGGTGAAGGGAATGCAAGCTACGACTTTGGTAGAATCCACCCAACGTGCCGCACCAGAACCCGCCGCACCACCAGTGCCCAACATCGAAGAGCACAATCGCGCAACACGCCAGAAAGTTAATGAACATCGTCGCAAGCTCATGGAGGCCATTGGCGGAGATTCATATAATGGAATTGATTTGTTTGAAGGAACGCAGCCCATGAGTTCTCATGAGGTCGCCGCAGCACAGCCGGGCTCAGTTGATATGGGAGATCCCGGAGATTCAGGAGTAGATATAAGCTCAATTATGGGCGGAGCCTCACGCATGTGGGCAGCATTGAAATAGGAGCAGAATGGGAAAGAAGGGAGCACACGCAGTAGTCACCTCTAAAGAATGCCGCGGAAATCATGAACGCATGATTCGCAAGTTTATAAAAAAAGTTAAAAGACAACGCATTATAGAACAAGTACGAGAGCGTAAATATTTTAAAAGCAAAGGCGAAAAAAGGAAAGAAAAACACCTAAGAGCCGAGCGCCAACGTAAGAAGGATGCTAGAAAACGTGTTAGAGCACAAGAAAGACGCTTTAGAAAAAAATAACGACTATTTATAATGAAGTGGTAAATTCAAGGAGATTTTAAATGCCAACAGATTCATGGAAATTGGCCCCAGGCCTTAATAATGTGGGCTCATATCAAGTTAGTGGGCAACCATTTACTAGCGGTTCGTGTAAAGCCCCGATCAGCGGCTCAACATATGTTCTGCGGTTTCCGCAAGTGACCAAGTGGGTTAAAATTGAGCCTCGCCTCGGCGGGAATCGAAGCCTTCGTGTGGGATTTAGTGCGAATGGCCTCGCCGGCAAGCACGGAGCATATTTCCATATCCACCAAAGTTCAAGCATGCGCGAATTGGATTTGAAAGTAAGCGAGTTACACTTTGTGAGCGAAGACGCCGCGGCCATCATATTTGACGTGGTAGCTGGGATGACGTCAATTCCAGCAGGACGCACCAGCACAGCTACAAGTGCTTCTATGAACGGTCTGACGCGTATTAAGGGAGTTGTAGAAGCCGGCGGTCCTAGTTGGTCAGGTTCAATAGGAGTTAGCTAAGCATGGCGAAGTTCGGGTGGGCATATATAAACTGCTCAGACGCAGGCGCTGGGTCTGGTTCAGCCGGCCCACCCTATTCCCTTCAGTTCGTAACCGAATCTGGAGGGGCGACAACAGGTTCGGCCCTCTTTAGTTATTATACGGCTTCAGTACATAGTTATAGTCCCAGCACTGTTATACTTTCGGGTAACCTTGTTATTACGGGAACGATTAGTGCCAGTGCATATCACATCAAAGATATATCAATCATCGATGCCACCGGCTCAACTTATTTTGGCGATAGCAATGATGACGTTCACATTCGAACAGGTAGTTTTGTGGTCACAGATGCTGGAGCAGGTCCACTAAGTGACTATGTTCTTAGCGCTAGCTTGGCCACTAGTCAAACCTATGTAAAGGGTTTCGTTGGTAACTATACGGCGGTTAACAGCCCGACTTACACTCTCTTAAGCAGTGATCATATCATTGGGATTTCTCGTGCCACAGCGGTAGTGCTTACCGTTCCTTCTGCATCTGTTATAGCGGCCGGAAGTATTTTCACCATTAAGGATCAGGTAACCTCACGAACTGGTGGTGGTAATAATATCACCCTCACTGGCACAGCCGGCGGAGATCAGCTTTTCGATGGCGATGGGACATATGTATTGACTGGTACGCTGCCGGCAATTAGTTTATATTCCAACGGAACGAACTGGTTCGTCTTCTAATTAGATTAATGAAAATGAACTATTCATCACGCATACTTCAATCGGATGGGACAAATTGGTGGGTGCTGGGAACAAAAGGAACTTAAGATGCTATTTATAACGGAGGGTACACTAAATGGCTTATGATTCCTCTAAAGGTCCACGTCACTTTGGAGATATTCAGTACGAAAACGATCCAGACGACACCCAGATTGACTTTGCTAACGACTATATTGCATTAAAAACAGGAGCGGCTCGCCGGCTCGTGGTTTCGGGCGCTAATGGCTCCGTTGGAATCGGTGTAAACGAACCTACACATCTTTTGACCGTAGGGGGAACGATTTCTGGTTCCTCAACTTTAGAGATTGTAGGAGCAACCACACTTGGAAGCACACTTAACGTTTCTGGGACAACATTGCTCGCCGGCAACGTTCAAATTTTAGGCACTCTATACGGCGGCTCACCTCTTGAAGTATCGGGAGGTCTCTCGGTCACAGGATCGGTCACGGTTTCAGGCTCTGACGGCGTTTCCACTTTTTCTACTACCGGATCCTCTCTCAGTAGTGGTAGCCACTCTACTTCGGGATCGGCTGGTGTAACAACCTATCTCTTATCTGGAAGTGGATATACTACAATTTCGACCTCCGGTTCTTATACCACCGGATCAGGCGGTAGCGTGGAGATAACCGGCGGCCATATTATAGTTAGTGCATCCAGCCCTGCTATCACCATTACCGGCGGCGACTTAACAGTTAGCGGAAGCAGTTATCTTGGATCTCAGGCATATCACAAGCTGGTGTTACCAGTTGGCAGCACCATCGGCACTATCAGCGACTACGGTCTTCTTACTTTGCAAGCAGGTCACTTAGCTGCAGCCGGCGCAATATCAGGCTCCAGCACTTTAGAGATTGTAGGAGCAACCACACTTGGAAGCACACTTAACGTTTCTGGGACAACATTGCTCGCCGGCAACGTTCAAATTTTAGGCACTCTATACGGCGGCTCACCTCTTGAAGTATCGGGAG
>Ga0209349_1000934_pt1 | contig 14605 bp, 14 predicted proteins | sample ETNvirnome_2_130_FD_184067 | JGI IMG/M metagenome (GOLD analysis project Ga0209349, IMG submission 184067) | Marine viral communities from the Pacific Ocean - ETNP_2_130 (SPAdes) (version 2) | ecosystem: Environmental > Aquatic > Marine > Oceanic | place: Pacific Ocean | collected 2013-06-22
AACGCTTATATGACGCCGGAACAAGCAGCGAGAGGTTTGATGTTGATGCAAAATTTTCCTCGTCATAACGAAGATTTGCCAGAAGAACCACCATACAGAGATTTAAGAGAATTTGAACTTTTTAAAAATGTGGAAGCGAGAAAGTCTAATGCATAGTACCTTTGTTATAGGCTGTAAGTTCCTCGCCGCCAGGCCCGTTGTTTATGAATGTGTTCGGTCTATCAAAAAAGTATATGGAGATTCTGCGGAAATTATTGTTATCGATAGTGACTCAGAGGATAAGTCATATTTTTCTGTTTTAAGGGACTTAGGGGTTGTCGTTGATGACGCTGTTAATCATCACTATACAAGCGGCGCCATTTGGTGCGCTTTTGAGAAATATATTAGAGATTCTTATTGCTTTCTGCACGATAGTATGACCGTGGGAGGGAAAATAGACGACTATGTAAAAAACGACATAACTTCTCTGCGTTATTTTAATTCAGGAAAGTTTTTTAGAGAATACGGAGGCGGACTTTATCCCGGGGAATTTGGTTTTGATAGCGTGGAGCAGTTTGAGTGGGTAAACGAACAATTCCTTTTACACACATCTTATTCTATTTATTCTATTCCTGAACGCTTTACTGGGCTTTACGGTTCAACGTCGGTCTGCAAAAGAGAGACGCTAGAAAAGCTACACAAGGCGGGATTTTCCAAGGTTTTGCCCACTAATAAACACCAAGATCAGGGGATGGAAAGGGCATGGGGAATTGCTTTGGCGCTAGAAGGATATGACATAAAAACCCACACTATTGGTGGCGACTGCAATAGAAATCCTGATACTAGTATAATAGAGAAGGTGCACTTATCCGACACAGTGCATAATAGGGACGGGAATTGAAAGGTAAGGGGATTTTTTATTTATAATCTGGCAAATGCTGATATACTTTTAAAAAGGAAAAAAAATGAGTAATATTAAAAACAATACTAATTTTAGATTTTTGTTGATATATCCTTTAACTGTTGGGGAAATTCCCCGAGCGCTATCGATGCTAGCAGGAGTTCTGAGGAAGCACGGCTTTGAAGTCAAAACAGCAGTAAATACTTTTAAAAAACCATTAAACGTATCGGACTATGTTCGAATAGCAAAGGAGTGGCACGCCACTCATGTTGGGCTGTCCATGTATACATTACAGGTTTTAAAATCTTATGAGATAATGAAGGCGATTAAAGAAGAATTAGGCATACCAATTATACTTGGTGGCGCGCACCCATCGTCAGAGCCAGTCGAAGGTATTAATTGGGGTGCTGATATTATTGTTAGGGGTGAGGGCGAAGATACTCTTAGGGAGCTTTGTGAGTATTGGAAGGGAGAATTAGTACAACCTTCTAATGTTGATATGACGATGCTCACCGAAGAGAACATGAACAAAGCAAACGAAACGTTTGCCAGCAAGCGTGTTAACGAAACACGCGCCTCCAAAGCCTTAGAACAGCCGTTATCTGATATAGCGTCAATTAATGATTTATCTAAAATTAAATCGATTACTTACCGGGACCAAAAAACAGGAGAAATAATTTCTACACCACCGCGAGCATTATTAAGCGAATTAGACGATCTGCCGACTCCAGCACATGACATTTTTGATGATGACGCTTTTCGGGTTAATAATGTTGTACGAGGGCACCATCGATTATATACGACCCGTGGTTGCCCCGGCCGGTGTACCTATTGTAATAGTGGAGTATTTGGAAATAAAATAAGATGTTATTCAGTCGAAACCATAATGGAGAGAATTAGGGAAGTTTACAACGAGCATGGCATTACGAATTTCAATATTGCTGATGATAATTTCACAACCAAGAAAAAGCACGTATATGGAATGTGCGAGGCGATTAAGAAAGAATTTCCGCAAATAGTGTGGTCCGTTAATTCGCGTGTTGATATGGTTAATCCTGAAATGCTAGCCGCCATGAAAGATTCTGGTTGCTATATGATTTCGTATGGAATAGAAAGTGGCGATCAAGAAACTCTTGATAAGCTTAGAAAACACGTTAAAGTAAAAAGAAATTATGATGCCATATGGCAGACTCATGAGGCTGGGATTCAAGTGTTTGCAAACATGTTGGTCGGGCTTCCCTGGGAAACTCCGAAAAATATACAAAACGGTATAGACTTCTTTCATAGCGTGAAAGACGCCGTACATCTTTGGCAGCTATCTGGGGCCATTATCCCGCTCCCTGGCACAGCGATGTATTATGACCTTGGAGAAGAGAACAACTTTCAGGAATATTGGCTGAATCCTGATTTTCACATGCAAGCGGCCGGCATTCAAGTGTGGCAAAACAGTACAAACCCCTATGCTTTGAGTACATATTTCCAAAGAAACATGTTTGATGACAATTTTATTGCTACCGGTAAATTTTTTAAGTATTCCGACGAGCACCAAAGAAGCCTCAAAGAACTAATGTTCTTGTATGGGGGTCATAATCTCACAAAGCTTTATGGTGGCCAACGTTGGAAGCAATTTAAGATTAAAATGCTATCACATTTGTCATATTTTATTTATCATCATGTTGATCCTGAAATTGAGATGAATGTGGTTAATCAATGGGTGTCTCGGAAAAATAAAGATGCGGAAAAATCATCTAGATGGGGACGGTCCGGCCTCAGAGAGCGCGTGGCGAAAAAAGAGAATAAAGGTCTTCCCTCTCATTCGGACGATAAATATCTTGTGAATATGCCATCTCATATGAAGCCGAGAAATACACAATAAAAAATTTAAATTCTTAAGAATTTATGCTAGATTGGAAATAATGAATAAAGTTAATTTAATAATACCTGCTGCTGGAAAATCTACTAGATTTCCCGGGGTAAAGCCAAAGTGGATGTTAACCCATCCATCTGGAAAATTAATGGTGACGGCATCAATCGCAGGTTTAGATTTGTCAAATGTGAATAATATATATATTACTGTATTAAAAGAACATTTAATAAACGAAAGAATAAGTGAAACTGAGATTGTTAATGCATTTGGTCAAATTGGAATAGATTATAAAAAATTAAAGATTCTTGTATTAGATAATCCAACAAAAAATCAACCACAAACGATTGCAACAACAATTGAGCACTTTAATATCGAAGGACCAATATATATCAAAGATCCGGATAATTATTTTATCGATACACCAAAAGCACAGAACTCTGTTACAACATACAATTTACAAAATAGTGATAACATTAATGGCGCGAATAAAAGCTATGTTACAGTCGATGAATATGGTTTTATAAACAACATTGTAGAAAAAAAGATAATCAGTTCAACGTTTTGCACCGGAGGCCAGTCGTTTTTAAGCTCAAAAGAATTTTTGAAATATTATAAAAAAAGCGACCGCAAGGATAGTGGTTTTTATGTTTCTCATATCATTTTTAATATGATTTTGAACAAAATCAAATTTTTAATGGTAGATGTTAAACAATATTATGATTGGGGGACTTTAAAAGATTGGAACGGCTACAAAAGGAAATATGCAACCATTTTTGTTGACTTAGATGGTGTTTTGGTGAACAATGGGTCTCAGTATTTTGCTCCATATTGGGGAGAGACAGAAGGGATTTCGCAAAACATCACGGCAATTAATGAATTATATAATTCGGGTAAAATCAAAATTATAATTACTACGGCAAGAGATCGCTCTTGTGCCAAGATAACCGAGAAACAGCTAAAGAGTTTAAACATTCTATATCACGATATCATTTTTGATCTACCGCATTCAAAGAGAATTATTATTAATGATTTTGCAAAAACAAACCCATATAAAAGCTGCGATGCGATAAATCTAGAAAGAAACAGCGACAAGCTGGGCGATATGCTTAGCGGCATGTTTGAAGAAACATAAGGAGATGAGAGGAATCAATGTAATCGGCAATTCTGGGTGCGACATTGATATCATAGAAAAGCAAGCCGGAATCTATTTTGTAAGAAAGTCAACCAGTGATCTTTCCTATACAAAAAGATTAAAAAAGCAAGCTGAAAAACAGATATCATTTTATGAAAAGAATTCATATGAATTCATTACAACGCCAAGGGTTTTAAACAAAGTGGAGTTTGAAGGTGAATTTTATTTTGATATGGAATATTTTGGTTCTGTTGACTGTATTACTTTTTTAGAGAAGTGTTGCATGGCTGATATTGACTTTCTACTTGAGGTTCTAATCGCCATTATTTGTGAGAATATTAAAAATAGTAAAAATGTGGATTTAGACTTGGACATCTTTCACGAAAAATATCAAAGAGTAAATGAACAGATTATAGCCTCACCGTATATTAACGAAAAGCTTATCGACTATGACAAAATTGAAAAGACGTTTCAAAGTATGAGTTCTACAAAAATTCCAGTCGGAGTATGCCATGGCGACTTGACACTATCTAATATTCTAGTTAAGCCTACAGAAAACAAATTTGCGCTTATAGACTTTTTGGACTCATTTATAGAGTCGCCACTGCATGATATTGTCAAAGTGCGACAAGATACAAAATACATGTGGTCGTTACATTTTTATCACAGAACATATGATAAAAACAGAATAGGATCCATTTTCCAATATCTAGATGAACAAATTGATCAGTTTTTTACTAAATTTGGGTTTTATAATGAATATTATAAGCCGTTTCAGGTTCTAAATTTTTTAAGAATTCTTCCATACTGCAATAACGTACCCATCGCTAATATGTTAATTAATAATATCAACAACATAGAACAGTGATCAAGAAAATATTTAAAAGAAACAAAAGACATATCGGATATGATATAATACTTGCTGCGTGAAGGAGAGAAAGTGAATTTAATAGAGCTAACAGAAAGATATGTGGACAATTTCAATAAAAAGAACATGTCATCGCTTGAGTTGATGATTCACGAAGAAGCCACTCTTGTGGACCCAGAAAATACGTTTTCCGGAAAAGAGAAGATAGTTGAAGAACTTAATAGGCTTTTGTCTCACGAAGAAATAATGCTGGATGCGGTTGAAATTTATAATGACGTCCAACAAGAAACAACATTTTTAGAATTTAAAATTCGAATAGACGATCTAATGCTCAAAGGAATAGACGCAATTAGATGGAAAGACAACAAAATTTACAAATTGACAGCATACGTTAACGAAGATAATTATCAAGAATAAAGGAGAAAACAATGAGAGTTTTATTAGTAACCATCGATCACATGGCACATTTGAATATTTTTCCCATGGGAGTGGCCTATATTGCAGCTGTTGCTCAAGAAGACGGCCATGAAGTTGAAATTTATAACCAAGAGCTTTGGCATTACCCAGATTCGCATATACAACAATATCTCGATGAGAATGAACCATATGATGTTATTGGAGTCGGGATCTATGGTTATCAGATGTTTAAGAAGTCGATTGAAGTTTGCAAGTATATAAACAGAGCTAAAAATAGACCAATCGTTGTTTTAGGATCCAATGGTCCAAGCGCCTGTCCTGAATATTTTTTGGAAAAAACACAGGCGGATTATATCATCAAAGGCGAGGGAGAAACGTCATGGCGTAACTTGCTCAAAACTTTAGAAGAAAAGGGCAAAGTAGAAGATTGTTTAGGAGTGGCTTGGATGGAAAATGGTCAATTAAAACAAACCCCAACATCACCGTTGATTAAGCCTGTTGATTCTGTACCATTTCCAGCTTGGGATCTCTTTCCTATGGATGCTTACTTTTTACATAAACATGTATCAGCAAGGCATACAGATAGATGCATGACGGTTCTATATTCTAGAGGGTGTCCACAGAATTGCAACTTTTGTTTTAGACTCTATGACAGCTATAGATTGCGAAGTTTTGATAATTTATTTGAAGAAATTAAAATATTGAAACGGCGATGGAATGTTACGCATATTGATTTTGTTGACGAAAATATTATGGTTTCTTCAAAAGCGGCGTATAGGTTCGGAGAAGCCATGCTTAAAGCAGATCTGGGAGTCACTTGGAACTGCCACGGTAACACACCAGCGGCTGTGCCGGAAGCTTTGGAGATAATGAAAGCTGCGGGCCTTACTCATATTAACTTTGGAATAGAGTCTTTGGACCCAATTGTTATTAAGAATATGGGTAAGAGACAGACAGTTGAAGACGCGTATATGGCAGTTGATAATTGCAATAAGCTTGGCATAGAACAAGGTTTGAACATAATATGGGGAAATATTGGCGATACAGAAGAGTCATTAAGGCTGGGAGCAGATTTTCTCATTAAGTATAATAACACTCACAACGTGAGAACGGTTAAGCCGGTAACTCCTTATCCCGGGACACCATTATATCACTATGCTTTAGAGAAGAAGTTACTTAAGGGCCCAGCGGACTTCTACGAAAAATATCAAAATTCTGATAGACTAACGTGTAACTTTACTGATATAGAAGACGGTAAATTTTATGAATTATTGTACAAAGCAAATTCTAAAATTATGAAGGCATATCATAAAAAGGCCGGAGAAGAAGCAGATGCTGCGTTCCAAGAGGTTTATTTTAATTATGACCCCGTTAAAGGCTTCAGGGGCCCAAGACACCGATAGTGGTTTTAGAAATTTCATAAGTTTAAGATAAATGTATTTGACTTAGACAGTGTTTTATGTTATAATGTTATAAAGAGAGAGAGAGATGATTCATATTTTAACAGTTCACCACCAAACAGACAAGTTCATTGATTTGCAATGTTACAATTTTCAGAAATATACTGAAGAAGAGCATAAATTTTATGCCGCCAAATTTAAAGTTGGCAGCGATTATCAAGCCAGGCATTATGTTTCTTTAGATTTGGAGACACAACCTCAGTGGAAAGACCATGGTGAAAGATTAAACCTGCTAACTTACGCTTTATTCTATAATGAGGAATTGAACGCTTCACTAAAAGATGAAGATTTATTAATTTTTGTAGATGCAGACGCCTATCCTATTGATTATTGGGTAGAAAAAGTGCGCGGTTATTTAGAAGAAGTGCCTTTGGTGGCAGTTCAAAGAAGGGAGAATATTGAACCCTTGCTGAGAGAAGAACAAAAGAACTATCCTCACGCATCCTTCGTGGCCACCACAGTTGGCTTTTGGAAGAATAATGATTTGAGTTGGGATTTGGATCATTCAAAGGGTGCCGACTGTATTGGAGTTTTGCTCAAGGAATGGCTAGAAGAGAACAATCACGAATGGAGGCCTCTCCTTCGGACCAACTCTGTCAATATTCACCCGCTGTATTTTGGGATTTATGACGATATGATTTATCATCATGGAGCCGGCAATAGGGTGGCGTATGATTCCATTGACATCTGGACTAGAAAAGAGCTGGCCGAGAAGTATAATGTTGGAGTGGACTTGGCTCATCCTGAGATACCTGAATTTAATGCTAAGCTATCTGCGCTGGTTTATGAAAATTTGCTAACAAATCCCCATTTTCCTAGAATCTTTTTTGCAGGGAGGGAATAATTGGATGAATTTCGCAGAATTCGGTCAATACCCAAAGGCCAGAGGAACAAATGAAACGTTTAATTTTTGGGAGCGGTAAAACCGCATCTATTATTAAAAACGATGGCGACATTATGATACCCCATCAGCAGTGTGATATCACCAACGCCCCTCTTGTGCGTACAATAACAAAAGAAGTCAACCCTGATGTTGTTGTTAATTGTGCCGCCAAGACAAATTTAGAATATTGTGAAGATAATAAGAGAATTACATTTGATACCAATACCGTTGGGCCTATAAATGTGTTAATGGGCGCCGCAGAAACGGGGGCCAAGTTTGTACACATTAGCAGTGGTTGTATTTTTGATGGGAATGATAGGGTGTGCGATGAAGATTCCGTTGCCAACACATCCGTATGGTACACACATACTAAAAAATGGGCTGATGAATATATCACCGCTTGTGGTTATGAAAATTACCTTATTTTAAGACCAAGACAGATGATATCAGCTACCCCCCACCCCACCAACATGTTGACAAAGTTTGCTCAATACGATGAAATATTTGTACACGCTGAATTAAATTCCCTAACGTGTGTTGAGGATTTTAGTGAAATGCTGGAGCATCTATTGAAAACCGATCAACGGGGGATTTTTAATTGTTGCAACGACGGACTTATAACTCCGTATGATATAGCCCTGGGAGTGAAAAAATATATTAAACCCTCCCTTGAGGTGAACAAGGTAACTTATGAATATACCTTAAAGCTTCAACCCAACCGCCGCGTTAACACGATACTATCTAATGACAAAATAAAAAACACAGGCTACTCCGCGCGCAGTGCGCATGCAGCATTAGAATGGACATTAAAAAATTATGCAAAAGCTTAGCTTAGTAATAAACACCGTTGCCAAAAATAAAGATGTATGGCCGATGTTTTTTAGTCAGATAGAGAAACATGTTTCAGCTGACCTCTTTCATAAGAAATATATTTTTGTCGACAAATGCGATGAAGAGTTTCCTGAAGGGTATGAAGTTGTCTTTTATGACAAAGAAAAGATGTATCAAGAGCAATTTGCAGGATGCATAGCAAAAGTTCCAGAAGCATATTGCGTTTATATTTCAGAAGATTACATTTTGTATAAAGACGTTAGAGAAGATTTGATTGAAAGGTATGTCAACGTTTTAGGAGACAATGAAGAGCTTTCTTTCATCAGGCTTATGAAGGGAGGCATTGTGGACATGAATTTTCTTCAGTATCAAAACTTTGAAAATCTTTATGAGTTATATAATTTTTTCCCATATTTTTACACGAATCAAGCGGCGGTATGGAAAACTAGAGATTTGGAAAAGATTCATGTATATGGACCTAATTTACACATTGGGAATACAGACCACGAAAATTCTTTTGAGTACCAGGCAACAAAAACCTGCGAACAGCTGGGGATAGGTGGATTGTTCTGCTATCATGGAGAACCCAAGCGAGGGATGTATCACTATGATTGCGACGTTTTTCCTCATATTTCCACGGCTCTTGTTAAGGGAAAGTGGAACTTGAGTGAATACGAGGAAGAATTAACACCACTTCTGGACGAACACAGTATTGATACCGATGTGCGCGGAGTATTTTAGTGTTAATTTTAAAGGATTTATCAGCTGAAGTACCAGATACCAATGCGTTTCACTGGAATTTGGAGGAGTTATCGGACGACGGTAGCACCGATTCTGTCTTAATGTATGGGTATAACGCCTCAGAAAACCAAGAATTTTTTGAGAGATGCCAAGATTTTAAAAGAAAGATTTATTTCAATAATTGGGCGCCCTGTGAATTTGCTCAAGCGCGCACAGAAGAATATGATGCTTTTAAAAAAGAAGACAAATTTGACGAAATATATTCGATTTGTCCTTACAGCAATAAGTGGCTAAACGGCTTGGGACTTGGAAGAGAATATAAAGATATTTTTTACCCCTTTCGCGAAAGCCTCGTACCACCACAATACACAAAAGAATATGATGTGATATATCACGGGGGGATCCACGGGAGGGAACATATTGATTGTTTGGGGGTAATGTTGAATTTTAACTATCGTTATTGCACAATGACACATCACATCAATGAACTCACAGCTCGTTTTGTACAGCACGCTACAGATCTTAATTTGAGCTTTCAAGAAAAGATTAACTTAATAGCCAAGACGAAAATTTCTGTATGCTATAATTTAGTCCATATTAAACCTGAGAACATTCCAGTAATCAAAACATATGATAACTGGCAAGAAAATGAGGCGTTTAGCGAAGTTGATGGCTGGAGAGTCATGCCGCAGTTTAAAACTAGAATGCATGAGGCCGCTTTTTCGAAAACTTTAAATTTAGTTATGAAAGACAAGTGGAACATTGCTGAAGAATACTACGAGCCAGAAAAAGAATTTATTTATTTTGAAAATGCGGACGACTTGTTTGACAAAATAAGAATGATTTCTAGCAAGTGGTACGATTATCAGGAAATAGTCGAGAGAGCATACGACAAATCCTTGCAATACACAACGGATAACTTTATCAAACAAATAAAGGAAAGTAAATAGAAATGGAAAAAAAGATTTTCATTACCGGAACTGGCCGTTGTGGTACGACATTTTTAATTAAATTATTTACTGCGTTGGGTTATAATACCGGCTATGATATGAGAGAATTGGAAGCACAAATAGAAAAAGGGGAGATCTCCGATGGCATGGAGAGGCTCCCGCGAGCTGATCTGGTGAATAATTTTGCTGTATTTAAAGAGCTTACTGTATTTAAAGCGCCTCACTATGTATATCAAATCGATTTGATAATAAAGGTTCTCGGCAATGTATTGACGTCGGACTCTTTTTTGCCGTCCAACACCATTTTATCGTGGACTTCAGCATCCGGCCGTCTTATACCCAATAAAGGTCGTCCTTGGGTAAGAAAGCCATGGCCTCACGAAGATGAAGTACCTGGCCCGATTCTTGATCCTTTTATAAGGATCGCAGAACCGGTTATTCGGGCCCCGAACTACGTAGAACAACTTGCGGCGAAGGGTATTACTATCAATCCAATGTCCGAGGCCCAGGCCATCCTGCAGGCTCCCCCTGGTTTGATAATTCTTGACGAACACATAATGATCCCGGATCCAGTAGTGGAGGGTCTTGAAACCTGTGATGAGTGGCCAGATCCTTGTTCTTGGATAGAAAGCTTTATAGTGCCCATAAGAAATTTAAAGGAAACAGCCGAAAGCGCCTTTGCCCGTGGTGGTGCAGCGACCTGGGAGGGGCTTGTCAAACCGCCCATCCCCGTGCCCACCACGATAGAAGAACAAGTAGAAGTTTATATAGCAGCCCTTGACGAATTAAAAGCAAAATTGGAATTCTATAAAGTGCCTGTCATTTATTTAGATTTTAAATCAATGGTAAATGATAAACTTTATTTGTATAAGGAATTTAGTCAAATGTTGAAAGCACGCGATATTTCTCAGGAAACATTTTGCGAAGCTTATCAAAGAGCCACAGGCACATGGAGAAAAGGAGAATTTTAATGAATTGTCGCTCATGTAGCTCAGACAAGTTAGAACTGCTATTAGATCTAGGAATGCAACCATGGTGTAACGATTTTCTCACAGAAGAGAGACTCGGAAAGGAAAACTTATATCCTCTACGATTGAACTATTGTCAAGAATGTGAACTCTTGCAACTTGATCATACAGTCGCGAAAGAGGTGATGTTTGGGGATCATTGCTACTTGTCTGGAATGACAAAGACGCTAATCAATCACTTTTACGAAGTAGCCAAAGAAAATGTCGAGCAGTTTGATATGCAGTCGACCGATTTGGTGGTCGATATTGGAGGGAACGATGGCAGCCAACTTATTCAATATCAGAAGGCTGGTGTTGATAATGTGTTAAACATAGAGTGTGCCAAAAGAGTATCGGATATATCGCAGAAGAATGGTGTGCTGACAGTAAATGAGTATTTTAACCGTGAGTGCGTTGAGAGGATTATTGGCGCGAATACGGTTAAACTCTATAATGCGTCTGGTGTATTTTTCCATTTAGAAGAGTTACACAGCGTCATTGACGGGATTAAATTTTCCTTAAAGGAGGATGGTGTATTGATTGTCCAGTTTATGTATGCTGGCACAATGATCGAGAAGTTAAACTTTGATACCATCTATCACGAACACTTATGTTATTATACTCTCCGCAGCTTGAACAACTTGCTTGCTCCTTATGAGTTAAAGATTTTTGATGCGTATTATTCGGAGATTCATAGTGGTTCTATTGTGGCTAAAATTACACATACGGGTGGCACTTTGGATGTAGAGACAGAACGCTATGTTGAGCTTCTAGAAAGAGACGAAAAATATTCCATTGAGGCGTTCAAGGCCTTCGCCAAAACGATTGAAGCGCAAAAAGGCTCTTTGAAAGATACTCTTAAAAGATTTAAAGACGAAGACAAAACCATTTATGCTTACGGGGCCCCCGCAAAAGGCAACACGCTTCTGAACTATTTTGGAATAGACGACACTCTGGTTGATAAAGCAGTTGAGATTAATGAGCTAAAGGTGGGTAACTACTTGCCGCAGTCTCATATCCCCATAACCCTTGAAGATAAAAATGATTTACCTGACTATTATTTGTTGCTATCGCATAACTTTGCGGACGAGATCATCAAGAAAAACCAAGATATAATTTCTCAAGGTGTTAAGTTTATTATTCCGTTTCCACAAGTTGAGATTGTGGGGGGCTGAATGCAATATAGACAGGCTATTAAAGAAAATATCGGCGTAGAAGAAAATGAATTTGTGCCGGGATATAGTCACAACGATGGTTTGGCTTTTGATGAAAACAATGAAATGCACAAAATGATGGACGGAATGTCTGAAACCGTTTTTAAGATCTTTGAGCCAATGCCAAATAAAGTATCTTCCATTTTAGATGTGGGATCGGGCGCCGGAAGTTTGGCTTATTTTTTAAGAAAACAGGATCCGGACGTCCGGGTTGTGACAGTTGATGGAAATGAAGAAACAAACCGAAGCCCTTTTATCGAGAAAGAGGACCATTTTATTGTCAGAACCGATCAAGAATACAAAATAGTAGACGAAAATAATGAAATAGTGAAGTTCGACTTGATTGTGTCGTTTGAGCACCTTGAACATATTCATGAGGACAATTTCGAGCAATTTTTAGAAAACATATATGCGCATTCTCATGAAAAAACAGTGTTTTTTGGCACGGCGGCCAATTGGGAATATGAGGCCGAAGACGAAAAGCACATTCATTGTAACGTTAAAAATCACCTTGAATGGAGAGAATATTTAAAAACTCAAAAGGGCTCGTTTGGTGTTTATAATTTGGCGCCCCTAGCTCGTTTGTTTAACGACGAGTTAACAGAGAAAGATTTAGAAGATGCGATAAAGCTATTTACATGCTTTCCTCGTTTTGCACAAGTTATTTTTGAGGGTCTTGTGGGGCATTATCCTAATTCTCTGCCGTGGACCCATCGACTTTTTAATTCTTCTATAATTTTTGGAGAGTATTTTAGTGATGAAAACGCGACGGAGGATAGATGAAAGCATTAGTTACTGGAGCGACCGGATTTCTCGGCAAACATTTAATTCAAAAGTTACGAGAAAACGGCATCCAAGCATACATTTCAAACACCACAGTAGCAAACTTAACAAATGTTGCGAACATAGACTCTTATTATAAGAATATCAAATTTGATTATATTTTTCACCTGGCTGCTGTCACCAAAGCCGGCGATTATTGTATGACCCATCAGGCCGATCAGTGGTTATCGAATCAGATAATTAATACGAATATATTAAAATATTGGAAAAGCAGACAACCTTGGGCCACTATGGTGGCCATGGGAACGAGTTGTTCATACTCGCCAGAGATTGCCATGACAGAAGATAACTATCTTTTGGGGCAACCGGAACCCAGTTTATATACGTATGCTATGACAAAGAGAATGTTGCTTTTGGGTTTGCAGGCTTTTCAGCAGCAGTATGGTTTAAAATGGTTATATTTTATTCCTTCCACTCTTTATGGTCCCGGCTTTAAGTTAGATGACAATCATTTTATTTTTGATTTCATCAGGAATTGTTATAACGCTCAAAAGCACGATGAGCCGTGGGAACTGTGGGGCGACGGTGAACAACGTCGTGAATTAATTTATGTGGAGGACGCTGTTGACGCCATGTTTAATTTATTAGGCCATGAAAATGAGGTGTTTAATTTAGGCTCCGGTCGAGATTATACCATTAACGAGTTTGCGCAAAAAATATGCGATATTTATGGTTACGATTTTGATTCTGTTGGGCACGATATGACCAAATATGTGGGAGTAAAAGAAAAAAAGATTGACACCACAAAGGTAACGAGTTATCTTGGAGAGAAAGAATTTTTGAAGACGTCTCTTGAAGAAGGTTTAGAAGAGTGCATCGAGTATTTTAAGAGAAATATGCACTTTAAGGAGAACGTATGATTTCACATGAAAAGAAATTTATTTTTGTGCATATCCCAAGAACAGGAGGCACAGCGCTTAGCAAATTTTTGCGTCCTTATTGCGATGAAGGATCGTTAGATTTTAGCCCCTTTCCGGGAGAAGACGCCAATTTACATGCTACAATACGTGAATACATAGCAGAGTATGGTCGCGACATTTTAGAAGAATACACCATTTTTAGTATCGCGCGCAACCCATGGGAACGGGCGCTTTCTCATTCTATTCATCATAACGACGGTAAATTTGATAGAGAGAAATTTAGGGAACACGTTTTTAGGCCACACGAGAACGGATATTGGCCACACAGTCACTTTCATTTTTTCATACCTTTCTCTGTTGGAAAAATGCCGGATGGCCGCGAGGCTTTGCCGCTATCCTATCCTGCGCAACATACCATGGCAGCAGTACGAGATTTACGACAGCACATATTTTTCCCACATTTTATTAGATTCGAAAACTATGCGTCCGACATTTCAAAATTATTTAACAAGCTTGGAATAGAACACAGTATGGAAGATTTAAAAAGAAAATCCAACCACACCTCTCATAAACACTATTCCCATTATTATCAAGATGATGAGATTAAAGAGATTAGAAACGTTTGTGGGTTTGACTTGCAAATATTTGGATA
>Ga0209349_1000940_pt1 | contig 14564 bp, 19 predicted proteins | sample ETNvirnome_2_130_FD_184067 | JGI IMG/M metagenome (GOLD analysis project Ga0209349, IMG submission 184067) | Marine viral communities from the Pacific Ocean - ETNP_2_130 (SPAdes) (version 2) | ecosystem: Environmental > Aquatic > Marine > Oceanic | place: Pacific Ocean | collected 2013-06-22
ATCTATAGCATCTTCTAAATCTATAGATTGAGTTTGAAGTGCCACTTGAATATTTTGTTCTAACATTGCTTTTTCTTCTTCATCTGGTTCTAATTCTAAGAATATTCCAAAATCATGTAAAGAAGCTGTAGCTATTTCATCTAATGTAGTTACGTTATATACAGAAATACTATCTTGCAAAGCTTCTCTAGTTAAAGGAAACATTAAGGCATCTCCAACTCTAAGCGTTATATTTTCACATGTTTTTAATGTTAGATATAATCCTGCTTGCAAAATATGTCTAGTAGCAGTATTAGAATTTGCAGCAGCTAATTTTTGCAAACCTACTAAAGCATCTTTATCTGGTGTACTAGCATCTCTAGCTTCATTAAGACCGGTGACATCTCTTATCATTTGTAAATAATACTGATAAGTTTGTATTAATGATTGTATTTTACTACCACCACTAGATGATTGTAATTCCTGAATAGGTACTTTACCATGATTTAATTCACCATCTTGAGTTAATGATCTACCAACAATACTACCTGTTTGGAAATACATGTTCAATGCTTCAGCAGGATTATAATTAGTACCATTACCTAAATCAACTTCGGCTAAACCATCCATATCTAAATAAACACCATCTGGAACTATTCTAGCTAAAACTTGCTGTAGTTTTAAATGCGCTAATTGAATCATATCAGCAAATCCAGTTATTCTACTTACTAAAGACTCTATCTTGCCTTTATACATTCTAGGAGCAGTAATATTATAATTCATATTAACCTTAGCAGTATTAGCGAGAGGTCTAGTCATATTTTCTGCTAATTTCCACTCTAGCATTTTTTCATGACCTAATATTTTAGCTCCATTATATAGAACTTCAATAGATCTAGATACTCTTTTAAATGTATCTGCTTCTGGTGGATTAAATGTATCTTGTTTTTCTAATGCTTTTTCTAAACCACTGGGCGTTATTTTTATTTTAAATACTTGATTAGTATAAGTTTTGTATTCAAAAAATATAACTTGAACAGACTGATTATCTTGTCTACCATTCCAGTTTCTTGTATAACTAGTATTTCCAGGATATTTTTGAATTTCCTTCATATCTTCTGGAGATAGATGTGGAAAACGTTTCTTTAGTTCTGGTATACTGATACTTTTTACTTCACCTACATAATATAAATCATCAAAATTAGGATCTTCTGTATACGAATGGACTAAGTTTACTGGATCTATATATTCAACACATATACCATTTGTTCTATTAAAACTAGTTTTTACGGCACCTATACCTAGAATTGTTAAATCTTGGTTTAATCTTTTCCTTATTAAGTGATATTTATTTTTATCTAATATTTGATCTATTAATTCTTCTTCAGCTACTTCAATAGATTGTTTATAATCTAACTGCATATGAGCAGATAATTCATCCATTGTTTGAGGTTCGTTTTCACCTCTATTAGATTCTGTTATATCTATACCCCAAGTTGCTTTTACTGAATCATTAAACGCTTTTAATTGAATATCTTTAATTATACGTTCTGCGTAAATAGTTCTTTTTTGTCTTGATTCAGGATCTTGAGCAAAGGCTTTTACTTCATAACTTCTTTGAGAGATACCATTAACAACTATATCTACAAATTTTGGAATTATTGGAACAGGTTTCCAATCTAAATTAAGATAAGATAAATCACCATTTATTGATAATTCATCTTTATATTTTTGTATTGACTGTTCTCCTCTAGCATATAATCTTAAGTTATGAAAATTATTATAATTAGTAGCAAATCTATATCCACCACCAGAGTAATTACTAAACCATTCACCTTCAATAGCTCTAGCTACGGATAATCCGTACTCCCATGTAGCTTTCTCAGCATCAGGTACTACCTGATCAGGAAATGAGCTGCTCATATTTGTCTTAATTTGCATCTATTCTATTATTTTTGAAGTATATCCTTTATTATCATATTTCCTAAAATTTAATGATATAGAATCTATATTTTTTATTGCTGATGGTCTATATCTATTCTTATTACAAGCCATTATAGCTAAACCCGAACTTATAGAGGCATCATGTTTAGTTCTTTTGTTAATATCAAACCTTGCCCAATCTTCTAATGTATCTTGAAAATACATATCTCCATGTGAATCATCTTTTAATCCTACATAAGTTTCTATATAAGACTCTATAGCCGCGGCATGTGCTTGTTTTATATCTTCGCTTGAATTAGGTATTCCACCAATTTCTCTTTCTGTTACAGACAGTTTATTCCATAATCTATCTGGTCTATTCATTGAAAATCCTCTATAACCTCTTCTTTTGAAATAATAAAGTAATCTAGGTTTATTATTTTCACATAACAATGGCATTCCATAAAATATACAAGCCATCAATACATCTTCAAAAAATATTTCAGCTGTTTGTGGTCTTGATATATATTCTAAAAAAAAGTGATTTGGAGGAGCGTCTTCCATGCTAAATTTAGTAAGTCCGTGTAATGCTCCATTAGAACCTTTTCCATCTACAGTACCTGATATATCATAACTATCACAACCAAATGCTCCAATGTGTTCATTTCTAGGATATTTAGTTCCATTCTTTATAATCACTTGATTTTGAAGGTTTTTAGGTGGAACCCAAGAAACTTTAAATCTACCATTTTTATTAGGCATAAATATAACTGTAGTATCTTTAACACCATAAGACCATTGAAAGTTCCCAGTGGTTATATTTGCAGCGTTATTAACACCGTCATTATAATCTATTTGCTCATATATTTTTACTAAATTAAATAGTGATTGTTTAGATTCATCTCTAAAAGCATGAGCTTCTGTTCTAGGGAATTGACGATAAAATTCATTTAATCCATCTTGATCACCTTTTAATCCATCAGCTTCATTATCCCAATATTCTATAACACCTATATTTATAGGTAGACCATCAACACCTATTGTAGATTTTTCTGGAGTATCAAAGACTGGATGACCATACATATCTATATAACCTTCATAATTCCACTCCATTGGAATAAATAAAGAATATAGTCCAGATTTTGTTTGACCATTTCTATTTCTAACGGTAACATCTGAGTTATTATAAATATCTTTAAAATTTTGGCCTCCCTTATCTAATGCATTACTAGTTGACCCCATCATACACTTACCAATAATTCTTCTACCTAATCTTAAACATGTCTTAGTTACCTTCCAATTATTTTTAATATTATCAGGTCTCTCCCATTTACCACTTTCATCGTGAGCTAATAGTTTTAATTTTTCACCATCATAACTATTATCACCTGTATTTTTCCAATCTATAGTTGTATCTAATCCATCTAATTCCTCTAACTTTTCTCCAGAATCTAATTTTCTTCTAGTTAATTTAGAAGCTGGGATTCTATATGCCAATTCGGTTTTAGGACGATCCATACCATCTTGGATGGGCTTGAAGAAGAATGGATAGTTAACCGAGATGGGTACAACTTTATCCGTGAACATTTTCTTAGCATCTGCCCCTGATTTGGATAATACCCCAAATCTTGAATCGCTGGACATTGTGGCTTGATTAACAAGTTCTGCTGAAGCCATAAATGAAAATCCTGATCGTCTGTTCTTAAGGTAACACATTCCGTAACATCTAGTGTCTGCTTTACAGGCTTCCCAGAAGTAGAAAAATAACTTATTGGATTCTCTATAATCTGCTGCTCCAATATCGATTTTTGACCATTGCAAATAAGTATAGTGAGTACCAGTGATATAATTAGGAGTACCATTGTTATAATACCAATACCCTTCTTCTCTTCTATTAAATTCTTCTTCGATATAATCAAACCATTTTTCTTTAAATTCCAGTGGATACTCATCCCACTCAAAAGTGCTTTTTATTCTATTTAATTCTTTGGGGTAGATTTGTTTTTCCCAATATTGTTCTTCTTTTTTCTCGCTTCTTTTAAACGCTTTGTTAACTGCTGGTAAAGCAATTCTGAGATTTTGAATTTCAATGATTTCCCCAATTTGTCCTGTTTTACTTATAACAATAAAGTCGTAGTCAGGATTATAACCATACTCCCATTTTTTAAATCTATTATTCTTTTTTAAGATTTTAGGATTAACTACGTCTTTTACTATCTTAAATAATGTCTGCTCGTAACTCATTATTTAGAACGTTTTTCTGGTGAAATAGAATAAGATTTTTTAGGTTTTTCATCTTCAATCGGTTTACCATCTAAAATAGCTTCTTCAGTTTCAATTCTATTTAAAATCTCAAAAGCATCGAATATAGCTAGTTTCTTTGTTGCTGCTGCATTCTTCAACCTATCAGCTGAGATATCATCATCTGAATCAACTATCGGCTCTTTAGCAACCTTTATTAACTCATCTACGGCTTTATGCCCAGCTTGGATTATATTCTTTTTCGTTTCCTTCGTATTCATGCTTTATTACAATATCATTTGATTTCATACAATATAAACGCTGATTGTCTACTATAAATTCAAACTCTGATTCAGGTCTGAAAGTTACTAGCATCTCGTTTTTTATACCTATACTGTTTAGCTTTTTATTATCATATTTGACTATACCTATATGAGGTTCTTCTAAATTTGTGTCAAACTGATTAGTGTTACATATGGGTTTAACAAAACATCTATCTCCAAAAGTAATCCAATCTCCAGACTGTTTTTTATAAAGATATATTTGATCTAAAGAACATAAATACATATTTTCATTTAAATATGATCTACTATTCTTTTCCTTACCTCTCATATCATAGAATCTTCTGAAGACATTGTGATGAATCATTATTTGATCACCAATACTAATATCTGTTTTAAATGCCTTAGGAAGCGCTAAAACAATCCCTATATTGTTAACTGACTTGAAGCTTTCTACACTAGTATTAATCACAAGATCTACATCATCTACTTTTACTGTATTATCATATCTTTCACCTAAAGGTTTTACGATAAAATCGTACATTCCTTTCATTGATATTCTAAGTTATATTCTACAGATATAGCCATATTTGAATTAAACTTTTTCCAAGGCAAAACTTCATCATCTTTTATTATATAAATATTATATGAACTATCATCGTCATCAAATATTATATCAGATATGTTATGTCCTCCATAAACTCCTTGACCTACAGAATAATGCATCGCATCATTCTTATAATCAGAACCTATACTGATTTTTCTAATAACCTTAGACATTATTCTACTACTTCTAACTCTTCTTTCTCCACCTTAGTATATGTACCGTCTTCTATATCGATGTTAACTGATCCATATTCTGCTTCTAATTCTTTTTTAAGTTCTTCTACTTCAACGTTGATTCCTGCGAATTGGTGCATTAACCCATGCTTTCTAGTTTCTAATAATCCTACTTCATGTAGTATAGCATTTAAATCTTTTTGTTGAGTTTGAATTTTATTTAAATGTTCTTCTGATATTTTCATTTTATTTTATTTAATTATGTTTTTAGCCATTCCTTTTTTTCTTACCTTAGAAGTAACGTTGGCTATTAAACGTTCTTCCATTCTTGCTAACTTGATAGCGCATTCCTTATTTTCTTCTATCAATTGTTCTATTTTTTCTTCTAATGATTTTATATCTTCTTTTAGATCTGCTATTATTGCAAAAAATACTTTAGTACTTAATTGTGTTTCTTCAGATTGTTTACCAGCTTTTATGTCTAGTTTCTTTTTCCAAATAGTCCATAATTCTTTTATTCCTAGTGCAGCTGCAACGCTTGCTATAATTGATAATAATGTAGTGTCCATTAGTTTTCTTTTTTAAGTCTAGTTATTTTACCTAATTCAGCATTATGTAATCCACTAGGATTTTTAGTTACTGTTATCTCTCTACTTAATTTTATTACATTATTTTTTGTTATAGTTATTTCTCTTTGAATAACTTCTAAAGATTTAATTATTTTGTTATGTGATTCTACTAAATCATCTTTAGTTATCATTGTTTCCATTGTAATCATTACTCTTCGTCTAGTGGTGAATATTTACCTGATGGTAATTGAAATTTTTCAGAAAAAGATAATACGGAAAGATAATAATAATTTGGCCCAGCTATATTATCTACATATATTTCTAATTCATCTTCTGTTAAATATGTTATTAAGTTTGGTTGTCCTGTCACTAATTGACTTACTCCTTGCTCTCCAGCATTACCAAATACTATAATACTTGATTCGCCTGTTCCACTATCTTGAACTAAAAACCAACGATTTGGATTGTTTTTACTTATACTGTGACTCATAATTTTATTGTTTTAAACTGGACCGTCATCTGTTATAGTCCATGTTTTTGTAATATCTAAACTATATCTTGCTTTAGCTGCGGCACTACTTTGAATCTCATAACCTTCACCTGAAACCATAATATCAAGATCTAAAGAAAGAGTTTCATTGTCATCAACAGCAGTTACTTTTGCATAGGTTTCGTCAGAGATATTATAAACTATATCATTTATACTTACAGTTGTAACAAAGTTTTGTCCTGATTGTATTAATTTATTAGCAGCTACTCCATCTGTAGTTCCACTATCAACATTAGTTGGTGTATATTTTGAACCTCCACCTTTTAACACTACACTACTTTGGCCTCCATTATCTAATTTTAAAAGTAATTCATCATAATCTCCTGTTACTAAAGTTACTCCATAAAAAGCATTTGACATATCTGTAATACTTGTAAAACCTGGTTTTGCTAACGTAGCATTAAATATAAGTCGTGTTAAGCCAGTAGTTGATTGTGCAAAACCACCCATAGACGCAACGTTGGAAAAATCATTTGCAGCATTACTTAGATCAAATTCTGTAACACTACTACTTCTTATAACATTATAAAAATTAGTTATAGTACTTGGAATTTCCCAATTAGATGTATCTGGATTTCCTCCACCTGTCCATTTTGTATTATAAAAAATTTCACAAAGTCCTGTTGCTGTTACGCCGCTAACATCCCAATCTGTGACATTAGGAGGTGTGCTCCCAGGAGTTGTGCTTCCTACATCTCTGCATATACCTAGTATAGTAATGGCAGAACCTAAATTAGTTCCCCAATCTGAACCAAAATTAGTTGTGGCTCCAGCACCTAAATCCATAACAGTACATGCACGCAGCATATTAGATGCATCTAATACAGATGAAGCATCAAAACCACTAAGTCCTGTTATATGTGTTAGTTTAAGATTATAATAAAAACCATAATTAAAAGATGTAACATTACTAGTATCTATCCCTGTTAAGTCAATAGATGTTGCGTCTGTTCCTCTCAAAAAACTCGCCATATTAGTTATACTACCACCACTTGCTGGTAACCAATTTGCTGCATTAATTGTATATGCTCCTGAAGAAGTTCCTTCTTTGGAATTCCTTAAAAAAGATGATAAAGATACGCCAGCTGCTCTCCAAGTCCAACCTGATATATTTATACTTTTAATCTTAGTAGAATGAAATGCATACAAAGCACTATCAACCGAACTAAAATCTAAATTAGGCATTATAAAATCACAACCATTAACTACGTCACCTGAACCAGCACAGAAATAACTTATTCTTGTGATATTACTTGTATCCCAACCTGTTAGATTTAAAGTTCTCAAACTATCCATTACTCCAAAAGTATTCGATAAATAAGTAAGATTAGATGTATTAGTCCAATTAGATAAATCTAAATTAACAATACTTTCACAATTATAAAATATTTCTCTTGCATCTGTTTTTTCTGCTAGATTAGAAATATCAGGGAAATCTGTAGCTGTATATTCCATTAATGTACAGTTCTTAAACATTCTATATAAAGAGCTCCATTGTGTATCTGTTCCCCATTGAACCATGTTTGTTAATCTATCTTGATTACTTGTGTATCCAAGACTATCACTCCTATCCATATTAAGACAGTGAAATTGACCTGTAATTACTACTTGATAAGTTTTGATACTAGCATCAGAAGGAAATTCGTGAGTTTTATCAACTGTTGTAACACCTGAATCTGAGCTTCCATCACCCCAATCTACATCATAATTTAAAGTACCTAAACTACCAGTATCAACAGCAGGTAATATTATAGTTCTAGCTGCCGCATCTCCTAGTGCTTGTATAGTCCACTCAGTGACAAAAGCTGCTGGATCTAAACCTGTTTCTGCATACGCATATGGATTTATAATTATTCCACTCATATTATGTTGGAGTTGGTTCACTCCAAGCTGGAGTTGCCATTATTTCTAATATTTCTGCATGTGTATAAGTTCCTACAGGAATAACACTATTGTCAGATATGAAAGTAGGAGTATATCCTTCCACCCACTTAATTACAAATTGAGTTTTATCTATAGATAATCTTAATGTAAAAACACTTGTTTCCCCTATTTGAGTGAAATCTATTTTATTTATATCTGTTAATTCTATTATTGCGTATATTTTCATTTTCTTACTAATTAAGCGTGATTTATGGAATCAATATCTGCTGCGTCCATATTATATGAAAGCGAATTATTTTCTGAATCAGGGGCGTCTCCTGTTCTATCTTCTATTGTCATATTATCAGAAATTCCATTTCCTGATGTTGTGGGTGCTTCTCCTACTAAATCACTCTCTAACAAACTAACACTAGTTCCGTGGTTACTTCCCACTTGGTCTGGAATTGTCCAAACAGCGCTAAATGTTGCTTCTTCACCCATTCGCCACCAAGCAACAGGACTTAGTGAAGTTAAATCTGCTGGAGTTCCTCCTCCCCAAATAGTAGCTATATCTCCTGAAACATCACTATTAAAAAAAGCTACCTCATCAATATTGCCATCGAAATAATTTCCTAAAGTTCTTCCACCTATCCATAAATCAGCTTGTGAGCCTAAAAAAGTTGTACTCGTTACTAAAGTTTCAGAAACACCATTAGAATATAATTTAAAAGTACCACCACCAGCATCAACAAAAAGTAAATGTTGCCAATTATTATTAACATTACTCCAACTCCATTCTTGTAGTCCTGTTGAACCATCTAACCATATTTCTCCATCTGCTGGACGTAAATATATGGAAGCATTAAACTCACCAAATCCTGTTGGTCCTCCACTAATTAAAAATTCATTTCCTGAGCCATTTTGCTTAAACCATAAACTAACACTAAAAGGAGCAGCAGAAATTATATTAGATAAAGAACCACAATTAATATAATCATCTACACCATCAAAAGCCATAGAATATCTAGAAAATACATCTTGTGCTTTATTAGGTAATAACCAACTAGTATTAAATACTGCTTCTTCACCCATTTTCCAGTAACCTACTAAATCGCTTTCTCCTGATAAATCTGTTGGCTTACCTGTTCCGTCCCATAAGTCTCCTATTGCTTTAACAGAGTTAAATATAGAGACTTCATCTATCCTTCCATTAATTCCTAATGGTGTGGCTCCAAGTTGATAACGTCCTATAGTAACTGGAGCTGTTGTATTACTCATAGCTACATAAGTTTGTTTTGTTATGTTTGTAGGAGTTTCTAATGCACCATTTATATATATATTCATTCCATCAGCAGCATTATTTCCTCCTGTACCATCATAAGTACATAAAATGTAATACCACGAACCAGTAGATAAAACTGTTGTACTATCAATAGATTGTTGGCTTCCACCTCCTAGACTTTTTATTAAAAATCTAATTTTTCCAGGACCACTAAATGTACCTACAGTCCATTCTCTATTTGTCGCATCATAATCTTTAGCAAAAAAACCAGCCGCTGCTGGTATAGCATCTAAATTTACCCAAAACGCTACACTAAACGGACTATCACTTACTCCATTTCCAAAAGAAAAGTCATTAGAATCTCCACAATCTACATAATCATTAACCCCATCAAAAGCCATAGAATAATTACTAAACTTATCTTTGTTAGTGTTTTCAGGCATTAATATTTGAGGTGTTTTGAATGTAGAGTTTTCTCCCATACGATACCAAACTTCAGGGGTTACAGACAAAGCTGTATCTAAGTCAATAGGTGCAGCAGATATTTTAGCAATATCACTAACTCCTAATTTAGATTTAAAGCCTGATATTTCGTCTAAATTTCCTGTAAATGGGTTTCTTAATATCGTAGGATAACTTGAGTGATGTTTTATACCTATTCTATCTATAACACAGTTTGAATTAGGACCACCTGTACCAACTTCTGTTAATACTCCATCTATATACAAAGTGCATACATTAGACGAATCTAAAGTAAATAATACATTCATCCAATCCGTTCTAGCTAAAGCTGTTTGTGTTGCTGCACTATTAAAAACTGAATTTGCATAAGCTGTAAAATTCATAGAAGTTGTTCCAATAAAATAAATAAAAGAACCACTATTAGCTCCTGTAGCTGACAAAATACCTTCTGTATTCCCTGTTGCTGCTCTTTTTATCCAAAAACTTACTGTTACTTCTTCTCCGGCTCCATATCCTCCTAAATTAACTGGTGTAAATTCTACATAATCATCTACACCATCAAAAGCTAAAGACTTAGTGCTACTAAATGCAGAACCAAATGAATAAGGATTTATAATTATCCCACTCATTACTAAACTGTTTGATAACCTATTAGAGTAACTTTAAGGCCTGCACCTCCTGTTGTACCTGCTATTGCTGCAACATCAACCGCAATTACAGCATCTTCGGCAATAGTTTCTTGACCAGCTGTAAAACTAGTACTATTGGCACTAATTGCAGCTGCAGCAAAAGACAAAGCAGCTGTATTTATAACTGTATCACCATCTGTAACATTATATACATTAACAGTGGTAGCACCTGCTCCTGTGGGAGATGTAGTTAATGATGCTTTAATTTCGGTGAGCGTAAACGCATAAGGCATTTGTATTCTTGTCTTATCTGGTGCTATTGTCAGTTCTGTAGTTTCATCTGAACAAGCCATCATAAAACATTCATTTCTAAGACTAGCAACAGTTGCTAAACTAGCTCCACCGTCGGAAAATGTTATAACTCCAGTATCAGAATCTATAGTTACATCACCTGGTACATCTAATGTGAAAGTCCCTGTTTCACCAACTGCTAATGTTGTATTACTTGAATCAGCGACAGTTAAAGTAGCAAAACTATCTGCATCATAAGACCACTTTTGTTGGGTTGTAGTACCAAAAACTTCAAGGAAAGAATCAGGATCTGTAACTCCTATACCGACTTTACCACCCCCATCAACCACCATTAAATCACTTCCACCGTCTCTAAAACTAAGAGCATGATTGCCTAATGCTGAAACATCTGCAAATTGTATATTTGCGTTTCTAATAATTCCATTGTCTCTACCTATTGTTTTAGCATTGGTAGAAAGAAAAATACTACCATCTGTATCTATTGAAGCGGTTGGATCTGTGGTTCCAACACCTATTTTTCCAGAACCATCAATAAAAACCTTATCACTTCCACCGTCTCTAAAACTAAATCCAATATTACCACTAGGAGCTACATCAACAAATTGAAGATTAGCATTTCTAATAGTTCCGTTGTCTCTACCTATTGTTTTAGCATTACTAAGGAATATATTAGTTGTAAATTCATATTTATCATAAGCACTTACTACACCAGCTGATAATTGCGCCATACTATATCTATAGTTAGCTGTTGCATCTCCTACCTTATATCCAACTACTTGCGTGTTTGTTACATCTACTGTTTGATTTGTAAAATCACTAAATTTTATCGTTGCCATTTTATTTTTATTTTTTTATTATGGTGCTACTTCTTGCTCCATTATATATAAACCATCTTCGGTTTTTAATTCAGTGGGAAATCCAATTTCTGCTAAAAGATCAAACACCGATGGTAAAGGAGAACCTCCACCACTAAAATCCCCTATTTGGGGTATCATGTATCCAACGCTAGTCCACATATCTTAATATAATGCCAGCATATTAGTAGCCGTAGTGTTTGTAGCAATAACCTGCTTTGCTAATATAGGTAAAAACGCTCCAGTTGCAACACCTACAAAAACAACTGTATTACCACCTTCTAGTAATACTTCTACATCTCCACTGTTTCCAACATAAAGACAAGCACCTCTTTGGTCTGATCCTGGGAACGTTGTTCTAATATTAATAGATCCACCTGTTCCACCAGCTATTACCGCAGTGCTTCCATCTACTCCTGAGACGTCATTTGTGTTTATAACAACTCCAGTTATTTCACCATCAGCATTTGCTGTAACATCAACCGTTAATCCAGCCGGTACACCAGCTCCACTTGTTGCTACACCAGCAGTTGTACCAGGTGTATAACCCGTTCCTCTTTTTAATGTGTTATCATCTAACCATATTACCCGTGCGTCAGTATAAACTATTTCAGCGTCATGTGCAAATACCCTAGGTTCTGCTTGTATATTTCCTGATAATCCATCCATTTTTTTTTGTTTTTTATAAGATTATTTTCCCTAATTTTTTAAGGATTATTAATACTAAGATTAAAAATAATCCTATGTATATAAATTCTTTGTATTTCTCCCACCATGATAATTCTTTAAACACTGCTTTTTCTATAGGGACTAAAGTCTCTATATATACAGTATCTCCTAGACATTCTACGTCATGGTGAATGACCTCTCGTAAAGTGTCGTAATAATACTTTAATATAACACGCTCATTGTTTATCACTGTTGTAGTGTCGTGTAATTTTATTATAGTAGTGGTATCGTAATTATAATTTTCAACTACGACAGTATCTCTAACTACTATTGTGTCTTTCTCTAGTAACTCCGGGTGATTAGTTAGTAATCTATTTAATCTCCTTTGAGGTGTACAACTAAATAATAAATATAATAGTAAGCATAAAAATACTATTTCGATAAAACTTTTGATAATGCTTTTTTTAACCATTCTTTTGTTTGAGATGCTTTAAATAAAAATAACGCTAGAGAAATACAAGTCATTATTAAAAATGAAGATACTTCTAAAGCATCCCAGTAAAACATATAAACATTTAAAGCAAATAATGCTAAACCTAATATATTTGTTATTGTATTTTTCTGAACGTCATTAATCATTTGAATGCATCTAAAAATTTAGCAGCACCAAATCCAAATGCTACACCTGCATATAATACATTACCTTGCATTAATATTAATACTCCTATTCCACCAGCTACCGCTGCGTGAAATAATGGTGAGTTTACTACTTTTTTAATCTTATCCATTTTCTATTTCTTTTATTAATTTAAAATGACAGTCAGCTATTCTGTCTCTAACGCTTTTTTGTAATAACATATCACACTCTGCTTTATTTGTCATAAAGAAGTTCTCTGATAATATTGCTGGCATCTTTGTTCTACTTAGCACATAGAAATCAGCTTCTTTATCTCTATCACTATCACTTGTATCTTGCCTCATTTTACGTTCAGGAAACTCTAATTGCATATATTTTAATAATATTTCTGCATATTGATCACTTTTTGTATTTCCTCTAGAAGTATATACTGAATATCCATTAGCAGATTCTTGACTAAATCCATTTGAGTGAACTGATATGTATATACAATTACCATGATAAGAGTTAACACTATTTGCTCTATTAACTCTAGTAGCTAAAGATACATCTTGCCAATCATTTACTATATCTAAAGCAATAATGTTATTTTCCCTACATTTCTTTAATATAGTATTAACAATACATCTATTACCTTCACCTTCAAAGTATTGAGTTCCATCTTTCCACTTCGGAGATCTTTTGCCTGGAGTAACATATTTACCTGTACCAGGATCTATTCCTCCATGACCTGGATCTAATATCCAAATGAATTTACTCATTATTTTTTTTGAGCATTCAAGGCTGCATTCGGCCCTTTATAAGGACAATTATCTATAGATAATCCTGATTGTATATTCGATTGTTTACTAACCATTATTCTTTTTCCTGGTAGTTTTGGAGCAGAACTTTTATTAACTCCTGCTGGTCTTTGTTGTTTTCCGTATGTTGGCATTGTTTTATATATTAAGTGTATTTTTGCTCATATGCATAAGCATCATCTTGTCTTTCTAGTTTTTGATCACCTTTAAATGACTTCCAAGCATCTTTCCTTGTTCTCCTCATTCCTCGTCTAAGTTGTCTTTTTGCTCTTCTAGCTTGTCTTCTAGCTTTACCTTTTTTCATACCTCCAGCTATTAAATCAGCTTTAATATCTTTTTGAGCTTTTTGGAATACTTCTTGATCACTTTCTCTATCATCTCTTTTAGCCATTCGCGCTGCTTGCATGGTTCCAGCTTCACCAGTATCACCTTTTTTGTGGTCAATTCCAAGGATCTTAAGAGGCGCACCAAAATTAAATGATCCTCCTGAGAAATGAGTGCCCGCTGCACTACCATAACCTCCGCCGCCTGAAACATCCTGTGTTGCAGTATATCCTTTAGTATATGCATCACTAAACATATTTGTTTGTTCTTCTAAAGGATCAGCTGCTTCTGGAATATATGTTTCTAAAGCATCTTGATCTGTATTGGTAACACCAACATTTCTAATATCTTCTTGTTGCATAGGATCATACATAGTTGTTCCAGTACCTATAGGCATATTAGGTGCACC
>Ga0209349_1000946_pt1 | contig 14545 bp, 17 predicted proteins | sample ETNvirnome_2_130_FD_184067 | JGI IMG/M metagenome (GOLD analysis project Ga0209349, IMG submission 184067) | Marine viral communities from the Pacific Ocean - ETNP_2_130 (SPAdes) (version 2) | ecosystem: Environmental > Aquatic > Marine > Oceanic | place: Pacific Ocean | collected 2013-06-22
AGTGTTGGACAGCAGGCTAATGCATTATTGAAAAACCCAAAGATACATGAATACATAGAAGAGAAAAGAAAACAGGTTGAAGAGAGTCTTGGAATAAGCTTAGAAACTTGTGTCGCTAAGTATCTTGAGCTTGCCAAACTAAGCCAAGGAAAGAAGGACTTTAACACTGCTAAACAATGTATCGATTCAATAACTAAAGTGATGGATTACCTGCCGAAGCAAACTGTACAACGTACTGAAAACAAAGTACAATTTGAACTACTATTAAAACAGTTAGATTCATTGCCTGAAGTTAAGGAAATCAACCCATTAGTTTCGGATGTTCAAACATAAGATACAAAGACTGAACTAAACTATAACATTGTCATACAAAATGATGAAAACTAAATGAACGTACGATCCAAAGACCCCCCCCCAATCGCAGGACGGATGGTGGTATTATACATAAAGAAGTTAGGAGGATTTAGTGACTAAGATAAATCTAGAATCAATCAGAGCGACCCCCCGCTCTTACAAGCAAGCATACACTTGGAAAAAGAGAGGACTAAAAGTGGAGGACATATTCTTAGACCCCACCTATTTCGCAGAGATCGAAAAGGAAGAGGAGGAGCAATATCTCGCAGAGAACGGATTCGTACGCTACCTTCTGAATGAGGAGGACATGTGTGATGTCAGAGAAATAGCAGATATCAGACCGAAGAAATACGGACGTTCTCAGAACATCAGCGGAGCCAAGGGGGAGGTCGCAGTATGCAGGGTATTAGGGACAGAACCCGACTTTGAATACAGGGAGTGGGGTGACGGAGGTATTGACACAGTGTGGAACGGCTATAATATTGATGTGAAGAACACCACGAAGTCGAGGAACTCAGGATTTCCACTAGAGTGGATCATTTCTGATAACACAGCAACCAACGTATTTGTATTCTGCAGGACTGAAGGAGTAGCTGTGGAGATACAGGGGTGGTTACCGAAGAGGGAGGCAGTCGAGAAGAGGGTTATAAACCAACGGTGGGACACAGTAGTGCGGGATGATATGTACCGCAAGTGGTCAGGGTTCCATGATTATTTTGAAAACAAACCTTACAAATACTCGTTATGAATACAGCGCAGGAGAGAACAGAGGAGGTACGTAATATCCGAGGAGCATTAGGCTTGTCACAAAGCGAGTTCGCAAGAACATACGGAGTAACAGCACAGGCAGTGAACCATTGGGAATGTGGGAGAAACGCACCCACGAAGAAACGCCTTCAACAAATCATCAAGAAGACAGATATGACAACAATCAATGTTGAGAACGACCCCGTGACTCATCCCCCGCACTACACCAAGAGCAGGATCGAGGTGTTAGATGCAATCGAGGAGTGGGAATTGAGTTACGGGATCGGAAATGTAGTAAAGTATTGTGCAAGAGCAGATCACAAGGGGAATCGGTTACAGGATTTGTGCAAGGCACAGTTTTATTTAAGCCGTGAGATTGAGAAGTTGCAGAGGGACGGGATCGAGCAGGTAGGTCAGTTCCGCACAGGAGGAGTCGAGGTAGACAAGGTGGAATGTGACGGATATGAGAGTAAGGTGTACTCAGACGGCAGGGGAGGATTAGTAGAAGAGAGGTCGAGGTTGTCATGACCCGTCCAAAAGGGAGTCGGCTTACTCCAATCAGGTTTTTGTATAGAAGTAAGTCGAGTCATGCCTATTGGTTATACAAATGCGACTGTGGAAATGAGAAGAAGGTAAGAGAGAGTCATTACAAGCACGGAGAGATCCGCAGTTGTGGGTGTTTATTGAAGGAAGCACAGCAGAGTTTCCCTGATCGGTTGACTCCTGAGATGAGGAGGAAGGCAGGAGAAAAGTCTAGGGGAAGACCGTCCCCGAATCGTGGCAAGATTCTGATTCATGAATTTCAGAGCCGACCTGACGGCAGGAAGAAGTATGTGACAAAGGAAGAGTTAGAGGAGATTTGGCGTGGACGGATAGTGGAGTGGGATTAAGGCATGAGTGAATCCGCACTGAAGTATTTACAGAGGTTGCGTGAGGACATGCCTTTGTATTTCAAGCATTGTCTGAAGATCAAGAATTTCGGCAGTGGTGAGTTGGTCCCGTTTGAGATGAATGAGGTGCAGGTGATACTGCATCACATGTGTGAGAAGCAGTTGAAGGAGGATGAGCATATACGGGTGGTGGTATTGAAGGCCCGCAGGTTTGGTATATCAACATATGTACAGGCAAGGTATTTCAGACATGCAACAATGAATTTCAACAAGACAGTACAGATCACAACACATAGTGCGCCTGCCACAGATACGATGTTCGGGATGACAAAGACTTTTGAAGAGAATTATCCAAAGGAGATAAAGCCTTCAAAGAGGTATTCAGGCAAGCGGGAGTTGGTTTTCGGAACAGAACAGGGAGGGCTGAATTCACAGTATTCACTTTCTACAGTAGGCGGTAAAGAGGTCAGAGGAAGTGCAATTGATTATCTGCATTGCAGTGAGGTTGCCTCGTGGGGAGAGGGAGGAGAGGATTATTTTTTAGGTTTGGTGAATTGTGTCATTGCAGGATTTCAGACAGAGGTTTTTGTAGAGAGTACAGCAAGTGGAGTAGGAGGGTTGTTTCATGATATGTTTTGGGAAGCATACAACAAGCAGAGCGGTTTTGTTGCAGGATTTTTTCCGTGGTTCATTTATTCACATTACACGAAGCCTTTTAAGTCGAACACAGAGAAGTTGAAGTTTGAGAATTCTTTAGGTCAGGACAAGAGATACGGAGGAGAAGAAGAGAAGAAGTTGTTGGGTCATACGATTTCATATGATGTAGGAAAGGATGAGCCTCTTATTTTTGAGGTGGATTTAGAGAAGTTGAATTGGCGCAGGATGTATATTGATACACAGACAGGTGGTGATTTACTGAGGTTTCATCAGGAATTCCCGTCACATCCAAGGGAAGCATTTTTAAGCACAGGCAGGTCGGTATTTTCTAGGGACGCATTGCAGGAACTTGTTTTAGGATCAGAACATCGGTTACGTGATAAACCTCCACGGTATTTTCATATCCCGGTTCAGAAGTTGAAGAAGGGAGGAAATCCGAAGTATCTGTTGGAAGAGGATGCAGAAGGAGAATTCACTGTGTGGAGGGAGCCTCGGAAGAATCGGCAGTACCGTATCGGAGTGGATGTCAGTGAAGGAATTGAGATTAACAGGCGTGATACCGATTGGAGTGTTGCAGTAGTGTTGGATGCAGAGACTTATGAGGAGCAGGCATTTTTCAGGATTAAGATAGACCCCGATTTGTTGGCGTGGCAACTCAAGGCAATCGGAAAGTGGTATCATGATGCAATGATGTTGGTAGAAAGGAACAACCACGGGTTGGTGACATTGAAGTATTTGCAGGATTTTCATTCATATCCTTCGATTTACACCGAAAAAGTGTTGGATGAGAGGTCAAATAGGAGTCAAAGGAAGATCGGGTTCCACACTACGGTAAAAAGTAAACCTATTATTTTGGATTTTCTCAGGGAGTTGATAAGAGAAGAAGAAATCAAGTTATATTCTTCAGTATTGATTGATGAGTTACAGACATTTGTGATGCAATCCAACGGTAGAATGCAGGCACAGTACGGGAGTCATGATGATACTGTGATGGCATTAGCAATTGCATGTTTCGGGTGCCGTATGTACCCGTACTCACATGTAGAACCCTCCCGGTACAATTTTAAACACCCTGCCTTTAATCTATTTTCCCCTCCGGGTACGTAAAAGTTTGACGTACGTTGCACTTTAGTTTAGATTTATCTTTACAGGAGGGTGGTTTGTGTTCGGAAAGCGAAAATCCTCCTGCGCTGAGAACGCTTTCTTCCCTCCTATTAAAACAAGGAGTATGAATGCCTTACGGGCCGGGGACTTACGGGTCAAAACGTGGGAGACCACCTAAGAAGAAGAAAAAGGTGGAAAAAAAGACAGAGAAGAAAGGCGGATAGTGGCGGATAGTGGCGGATTAAAGGTACGCTCTATGCCTTTAGATGACCTTTCGCAGTTGATTACTGAGAAGTATGAGAAAGCGAGAGAGTTTCGTACGACACAAGAAGACCTTTGGCGTTCTGCCTATGATGCATATAGTGCAAAATACCCGACTTCGTTGAATCATGCCTCAGAGTTAGCAGAAGAACGTGGGATTTACATCAATCTCACACGCAGGAAGGTGCAGAATGCATCGATTCGTCTTACTTCGATGCTTCTGAATGACGGTAAGATCCCGTTTACAGTGAAGCCAAGCAGGAAACCTCGGTTTGTACCTGAGGATCTGCAGAGCGAGAGTCCACAGGAAGAATTATACTTCCGTGCGCTCAACATGGAAAAGCGAATAAGGGATATCCTTGATTCAACTGACTATAGCCAAACGCTCCATGACGTTGTACACGAGATGTGTCTGTATGGTACAGGGATTATTAAGAGCGTTAGCCTTGTTCGTAATAATTACCCTGTCTATCGCAGTGTTAGTACCGATGAAGGGATTCGTCAGGTGGAGTCTCAGATTGAAGAGGAGATTATTCCCACTGCAAACTTTGTCAGTTGTTGGAACATCTTTCCCTCGCCCGAATGCACTTCATTTAAAGATGCAGAGTATGTCATTCAGAGGTCTTTTCTATCTGCAATTGATATCAGAAAACTTGCAGAAACAGGGGAAGGATTTCTTGCAGACCGTATGTTTGAAGCCCTTAAAGAGAATAAGGGACAGCATCGTTCAGAAGACCAATCAGAGCATCCCACACGAGGAGACGAAAGTGGGAGTTCCGACAGACAGAAGGGGTACGAGTTATTAGAATTTTGGGGCAAGTTAGATTCAAAGGATTTAGGGCCATACCTTGATATTGATGAAGATGACATGTCAGGGATGTTGGATGTGGTCATCACCTGCATCGGAGACACAGTTGTCAGGATAAGAGAGAATCCGTTTGACGGTCAGATCCCTTTTTACAGTTGCAATTGGCAACGGAGTCCTGAACGGATTTGGGGTGACGGCATTTGGTACAGCGTACGTGACATTCAGAGTGTAATGAATTTCAGCTACGCAATGATGATCGAAGGTAAGCATTTGAGTTCAGTGCCGATGACGGTCATTGACCCGAATGCATTTGAAAGCGGAGAGGATACAGAGAGGGTACAGGCAGGAAAGCAGTATCGTACGAAACCCGGAGTTGATGTCAATTCTGCATTCAAGCCTGTAATCATACCTGATGTGACACAGGGTTTAGTCCCGTTGATTCAGATGTTGCAACAGGAGTCGGATTTGGATACAGGGCTTGCACCTATAGGTATGGGTCAGGATTCACCGTATCAGACTCGTACGGCAACAGGGATGTCGCTTTTGAATACGAATGCGAATCGACAGACCGCAAGTGTCGTACGCAGTGTATCGAACATGATCACAGGATCAATCACTGCTATTTACCGTTGGCTCATGGTGGACAGTGAAGATGCATCGATCAAAGGAGACTTTGAAGCAGTGTGTCAAGGGTACGAGAGATATGTAGCAGATGAGATACACAATACACAGTTATTGAGTTTCCTGCAGGTAGCAGGTCAAAGCCCACAGTTGCAGAACTTCTTCAACTTTGAACACTTGGCAAAACCACTTGCACGGGCATTCAATATGGAGCCTGAACTTGTAGTAAAAACGCAGGAGCAAGTAGCGCAGGAACAGCAGTCTGCAATGCAACAGCAACAGAAACAATTGCAGGAACAAATGCAAATGCAGTTGCAACTTGAGCAGGGTAAGGCTCAGATAGAGGCAGAGTTGGAAAAGCTCAAGAGACTGTTGGAAGAAAAGCAAAAGGTTTCAGATGATGAGCGCGAATCCGAGATCAAGGAGCGGGTGGAACTCATCAAGCAGGGTAATGTTCTGAAACCAAGTCAAGTAGGAAGCATGAGCATCCTGATTGATGAGGAGGAGGAACAGAAAGAACTTGCACAGCAACAGGCAATGATGCAACAACAGCAACAGATGTTGGAGCAACAACAAATGCAGGGTGTACCACCTGAACAGCAAATGATGAATCAGAGACAGTCCGGCAATATCGGCAACGTGATTGATCAGCGCATTCAGCAGGAACAGGAATTACGGGAAGGTGGACCCACTGCAGATGCAATTATGCGGAGGGCAGGCTGAAGTATGCACCTGAGGATGTCGCAATAGGACATCTGACAGACGATTTAGGGTGGAAGCGTTTATGCACCCACGTAGAAGCAAAGATAAATGAAATACAGGAATCAGTAGAGAGAGACGGATTTATTAGTGATTCAAGCGATGTTGCGAAAGTCAATTACAATCTTGGTATGATTAAGGCTTATCGTGAGATCGTTGGAATCCCTGATGAAGTCGGGAAAATGTCATCCACTCCTTAGGGAAGGTGGCAAATATTAACGGCCCTGCTAGACGGGTACACCGTAGGAGGTAGATTTGGCTGAAGAAGAACAGGAGATTTCATCGGCTCCGCAAGAGTCAGAGATGTCCGCAGACGAGTTGTGGGAAGCGGTTGATAAAGAAGATCCTGCAGATAGTGGATCGGATGAAACTGCTCCTGAAGCTGTAGTAGAAGAAGTTGTTGTTGGTGAGGAAGTCCCTGAAGAGATTCAGGAAGAGCCTCAAGAAGAGGAACCACAGCACGATTGGGAGAAAAGGTACAAGGACTTAGAGAAGGATTATCACAAACGGAATGAGGACAATTCTTCATTCAAACGTGATACCGAATCTAAGCAGAATGAGTTGGAACGCCAACTTCAGGCCCTTCAGATTGAGAGGCTTGAGAACAAGGAACGACTTCAGAAGCTCGATGAGATTCAGAAGGAGACTCCTGAGAAAGACCCTGAGAACCTAGAGTCACTCTTGTCGGATCAAGACAAGCAGACGATGAAGGATTTCGAAGAGGTCATGACAGTGGTCAACAAGATTGTAGATCACAAGTTAGGCGGTAAGACTCAAGTACCTGAGGTTCAACAGAAACTTGAAGAAATCGAGAAGACGCAACAAGAGATACAATACCAAAGATATTTGGAATACTACGACAGAGAGATGAAAAACTCTGTTGGAGAAGATTATCTCGACATTGCACAGAACGATGAATTCAATGCTTTTTGGCAGGAAGAACCTACTTTGAGAGATGCAATTGAAAACTCTCAAGATCCCAAACGACATGCGTTTGTAGCGCAGATGTGGTTGAACACGGATGTAGGAAGAGGTTATAGAGGGAAGACGAAGTCTTCTACACCTCAGGCATCAGGAAAGCAACAACAGAAACGAGATACAGCAAAATCTTTAGCAAAAAATACAGCACCTCCACAAGAGGTTGATACCTCTAACATGAATGAGGACGAGCTTTGGGACCACATTGTGTCCCAAGATGAACAATAGCCACTCTTTATAGGAGATTAATATGGCAAGTTATGGTGGAACCGGGACTTTAACCGGAAGCTCGTATGGTGATCTTTCGTCAGCAGATGCGTTTAAATTGCAGAAGCGAATGCTTCCTATTGCAATGAAGCTGTTGACATTTTCAAGATTCGCCCAACGAGATGTAAAACCGTTAAAAGAAGGTTTGGAACTTCGTTTCCGTAGATACGAGAAAATCTCGATCACAGGAAAGGATACTCCCGTTGCAGAAGGAGTGACTCCAAATTTTGAAAATGTGTCTCAAACGACACTAAAAACAACGCTGAATAGGTACGGCACGTATGTCAATGTCACAGACCTGATGATGGCTGTGTCCACTGACCCACTGCTTCAGCAGATCAGCGACCGCCTCAGTATTATGGCAGGTGAGTTGAAGGATTATCTTGATTTCAAGATCTTCCGAAATGCAACTAATGTTGCGTACTCCACCGGGACAACTGCAGGCACTACGAGAGCAAGTACGTCAGGAACAATTTGTAACCAAGAAGGCATAAAAGCTTCAGGTTACGCCGCCACGAGTGATTCTGCGATCTTACTGCAGACAGCAATTCGGTTCCTTGAGGGGCAGGATGCAAAGAAGATTACTTCATACTTGAAGGCATCTCCAAACATCACAACTGCACCGTTGCGACCTGCTTTTATGGCAGTTTGCCACACGGATCTCAGACAGGATATTGAGAATCTGCCGGGGTTTGTACCCTCAGAACAATATTCTGATCCTTCTGACCGTATGGAAGGAGAAATCGGGCAGGCACATGGTGTGAGATTCATTGTCACGACTCAGGCAGTCCCGTGGGCGAATGCCGCAACAAGCATTGACGGCACGGCTTCCGCAATCAAGTTGAAGAACACCGCAGGATCAACTGCTCCTGATGTTTACCCTGTAATCATCATGGGCGAAGATTTCGGTGGAACAGCAACTCTTGCAGGGCGGGATTCAATCCGGCCTAAGGTTGTACTTCCAAAACCGGGACCGGGCGATCCGCTAGGTCAACGTGGCACAGTGGCTGTAGATTTTTTTCACAGTGCTTTAATTCTCAACAGCAACTGGCACTATGTCATTGAATGCTGTGCGAGCGCATTATAACCTACTGACGGAGATTAATTATGGAAAGTAGAAAAATCCGAGCATCGTCAGTTGGGCAGATGACCAAACACCTTGTTATTGCCCGTGACGGTGAGACAGGTGGGGATCTGACTCTCGACTCAAACGGTGACGGTACTATTGATGTTGTCCTTGCTCCCGGTGCAATTGTCACAAGTGCAGAGGTGAGGGGGACAGCGATGGTTTCAAGTGGCACTTGTGTCCTTGATGTCGGGCCTGTTTCTAATCCTGACGGTCTTATAGATGGACATGATCTTGAAACTTCAACAGGTTCTTCAGCAAAATGTTGGGGGACAGCCGACACTACAGGCGATGACGCTAATAAGATCCGCATAACGGTGGATTCTTCAGCGGCTCCATCTGCCGGACTTCTGTACGTTTGGTTAGAGTACAGGTTCAACGCAGACATAGCTTGGGCGCAAGCAGATCTTACTGATCCTGCATAACGCTTGATCCTTAACATCCCCGTGTCGTACGATGCGGGGATTATAACCTTTTCTAGTAATTTCAAATGAGTGAAGTTGCAGGCGGTCTTGTAAAGAAGCGTAAGTCAAAAAGTGCATTTCGGGAGCCAAAACTCGATAACAGTTATTTGGATTCAGGTTCAGGTAAAGTAATCCAAATTTCAGGGCGTGATCAGATTGCGATGGAGTACGATGCAAAGGCAATGAAGGATGTCCCTCCGGGGTATTGTGTAGTGAACATACATCAGGGGAGTGAACCACATCAGCAGGCTCCTGTTCAGGTGACCTACTTTGATTGGTCAATAAAGATCCCACGAGGATCAGATAGAGTCATTCCGTTGTCTCATGTTGAGATCCTCAACAATTGTGTCGAAACCACTTATCGCCAACCTGTGTACGGAGAAGAGTTAGTTGCAACTCCAACCAAACGGTATCCGTTCACGGTAAAGAAGTGGCCCGAAGCAGGTGCATTAAATATCGACCCCGCATTAATTCAAGACGCTAAAGATCGTTATGAACAAATTGATGTTGATAATTAATGAACAGAGGGACACTCCGACAGCGCATCGAAAGTGCGCTCCAAGACACGGAGAATCGACATTGGACTGATACTGATATAAACGGTTACATAAATGATGCCCAAAGGGAATTCGTACGAATCACAAAACAACCGACAACAACAGCCACGCTTTCAATCGGACCCGCTTCCGATAAGGCAGGTACGATTGCCGTTGACGGGCGTACGATCACAGGGACATCGTCATCCCACGGGTTTTCGGTAGGGGATGCAATTTACTTTACAGGGTTTGCACCTGTAACCGAATATGATGATCAAACTTTTGTCATACGTGCAAAAGATACAAATACGTTTACTTGTGTTTTAGATCAAACACAAGCAGGTAGCACTATATCTGATGCGTCAGGGTCTTTCAGGAAGATAGGCCCAAACTACACAAAGCCTTCCGCTATTTCTGAAATCACTTCTGTCACTCTTGACGGAGTAGAATTAGAAATCCTTTCCGAGTCCGAGATAAATTCTGTTGCCTACCACGAAGGTGGAGAACGGCAGTTAGTAGACGGACAATTGGGTCTCATCCCAAATCCTTTCGATACCAAAATCACAGGCAGTTCCTCAATTCCAAAGTGGAGAGATATACAGGGAGAGGTGTGTGCAGTCATCATGACACATCGGACTGCAGGAACTTTCCGAATCTACCCTGTGCCGTATCAGGCAGATCAGATGTATATAGATGAAGAGGCAAATACACTTGTTAGTGACCTTACTCCTACACCAAGTGGGGCGTGGGGTTACGATGCCGGGGATTCCGCCACATACACGCATACAGGTATTTCTCAGACTTCAACCACAGGTTCAGGAATAGGTATGTTGTGCAACATAGTCACAAATTCTTCAGGTAATCCCACATTTACGATAACAAATTCCGGGGGTGGGTATGCGAAAGACGAGGTTGTTAGATTCACAGATCCGGGTAGTTCTAGCAACTATGCTGAATTAACTGTAACTACCACTAAAGTCTTCAAGGACTTCGAAATACGTGGTGTCGTGGATGCTACTAATATTGCTAGTGATTCAACAAGTCCTCAGATACATGAGATTTGGCAGGAAGCATTGATTTTTGGAGCATTAGACAGGGCATACTTGAAGGAAACAAATTTACGCAATGTGGAGAAAAGCGTAGCTTGGAAAAGTAAATTCGATGCAGTAGCACAGGAGTGCAGGCGCACAGAAGGCATCAACTCTGCATCGTACGGTGGAGGAAGAAATGAATCACGCATGAGGATAGCTCGATGAGTGCAGGAAGGTATGATATCCTAATAGAACAAGGCGCAGATTTGAATCTTGATATTGATTACAAAGACAACGCAGGTGATCTCTTGGCTTTAGGATCAGGTTACACAGCATCAATGAAAATTAAGGAATCTGTAGGAGGCACTGAAATCGCAAGTTTAACAAACGGAAGTGGAATCACGTTGGCAAGTACAAGTCCTAATATAAGTATTTTCATAGCAAACACGGCAACAGCAAACTACGACTTTGATGATGCAGTTTATGATTTTGAATTAACAAATACAACACCGAATCCTGATACAGTAAGTAGAGTTTTAGAAGGCAAGGTAACCTTGAGTAGAAACGTAACAGTATGAGTACAGTAAACACAGTATCAGTATCTGAAACAAAGAACACCGTAACAGTCTCACCTTCGACTAATACGATTTCTGTTACAGAACCCACGAATAATCTCGTGACGATTTCTGCCCCGTTTGTAAAGACAGGGTCAGATCAGGTTGTATTTCAGAGTTTTACAGACGGGTCAGGTACTGCAGTTCCTGATTCTAGCACAGATACATTCACTTTCACCGGGACTGCCCCGATATCCGCATCAATCAATAGTGGAAGTGATTCTCTTACGGTAGCAATTTCGGATGCAACAACATCTGCATCAGGAACAATGAGTGGTGCAGACAAGACAAAGTTAGATGCGATTGAATCGAGTGCAACAGCAGACCAAACAGGTGCGCAAATAAAAACAGCGTACGAAGCAGAGTCTGACACGAATGCATACACAGATGCAGAGAAGACGAAGTTAACAGGAATAGCCACTTCTGCTAATAATTACACCCTTCCTAATGCCACAGATTCTGTAAAAGGTGGCGTGATTGTAAATACGGGTTCCGGCTTGAATATATCAAGCGGAACTATCTCACTTGGTGGTCATAGCCACACAAATGCAGGTTGGGCAAATGCAGGGTTTATGTCTACTACAGATAAAAATAAGCTTGATGCAATAGAAGCAAGTGCAACAGCAGATCAGACCGATGCTGAGATTCGTAGTGCAGTTGAGTCGGCAACAGATTCAAATGTTTTCACCGATGCGGATCATACGAAGTTAAACGGAATTGAGGCATCTGCAACTGTAGACCAAACAGGTGCAGAGATAAAATCTGCCTACGAGGGTGAATCCGATACGAATGCGTTTACAGATGCGGAAAAAACAAAGCTGTCAGGGGTTGCAACAAGTGCAGAAGTCAATGTTCAAGCAGATTGGGATCAAGCATCATCGAGTCATGATGCCTTTATCCAAAACAAACCAACTTTCGGGATTGCAAACACAAACGCAGTCAAGATAGATTCAGTCTCAGTGGCAGATAACGAATTTGCGTACTTTACTGCGAGTGGTTTAGAGTCGTTATCTACATCAGAGACGTTAAGTACTATAGGGGGCGTAAGTCAAACTGCCTATGATTTTTTAAACGGTGAGTTAGATGATCATGTAGATGATGTTTCTAATCCACACACTGTGACAAAAACTCAGATAGGTTTAAGTAATGTAACCAACGTGGCACAGGCAACTGTTGACGATGCTGTTGCTATGGCAATTGCGTTAGGATGATGTATGGCTAACACTTTTAAAGTAACCACTGTTGCATCAGTAGCAACAACAGTTGGAGCAAACACAGCAAAGATTTATACATGCCCCGGCAGTACTACAATGATTGTGTTGGCATTGATGCTCACAAACAAACATACCTCAAGTATTGATACAAGTGTTGTGTTGTCTTCTGATACAGATAATCCTGCACACAATGATGAAAATAACAACGGTGACAATGCAGATGTTTTTGTCATTAAGGATGTTACTATTGATGAACAAAGTTCTTTAGAAATCATGGCAGGACAAAAATACGTGTTGGAAGCAACTGATGAACTAAAAGTTTATGCAGATAATGCAAATATTGATGTCACTCTGTCGTATATGGAGATTACTGCCTAATGCCTTTTATCGGAAAAGCCTCAGTTGCAGGAAATAGCAAGGTTGACAAGTATATAACAACTGTGGGAAACGGAGGACAGACAAACTTCCCTTGCATCATAGACGGTGGTGATGAGTACGGTGTGTATTTAAACGGGATACTATTAAAAGAAACAGATGATTATACAGCAACATCTACACAGATTGCACTTGAAGACCCTGCAATAGAAGATGATATCTTTGAATTACATGTTTTCCGTAGTTTCTTTATTGCAGATGCAGTTAAAGCATCAGGAGATACAATGACAGGGACTCTAACAATTGCAGATGGTGCAAACAATCTTACAATCGCATCACATGATGGTTCTTCAAACGGGTTGGTTTTAGGAAGCACTTTAGTCACTGCATCAGGAGATGATATGAACAAATTAGCAACAACAGGAAAGTCGATTGCAATGTCAATTGTCTTCGGATAAGGAATTATGGCCGCACCAAATGTAGTTAATGTCGCAACAATCACTGCTAAGAGTGTAGCGGTAGATTTAGATTCCGTAAATAACACGCTTATACTTTCTAATGCAGAAAGTTCAGGGAAAGTATTTAAATTAAATCAACTGATTGTGGTCAATGATGATGGTACAAATTCTGCGAATATAACTGTAACGTATGTTACAAAGGATGCGGTAGCAGATGCGGGGTCTACATCAAAACACATGGCAAAAACAGTTGCAGTCCCTGCAGGAAGTATGTTGGTTGTCATAGACAAGTCAACAGCAATGTACATTGAAGAAGATCGTAGTATTTATGCACAGGCAAGTGTCGCTAATGATCTCGATGTTATTGCATCGTACGAGGAGATTTCATGAGACGGATAGGGAATGTGGAAGGTGGTATTCAGGAATCAGCATCAGGCGAAGTAGATATTCGTGCAGGTGGTGTAGAGGTAGCACAATTCGATAGTAGTGGAATAAGGACAAGTATGCTTTATAGAGGTACACAAACAGTCCCAACAGGGAAGTCATGGACAATCGCATCAGGTGACTCTGCAGTGGTTGGAGGCCCTGTGGTTGCAAATGGGACTATAACAGTTAATGGAACCTTGGTGGTTGTATGAGTGCAGTATACGTTGATTCTATAAAGGACAAGAGTAACACGAAGACACTAGCAACGCTTTCATCTAGTGCGGTTACTATCGGTTCTGATGCTACTTTTAACGGAACTATAGGTTCAAGTGCAACTTTCACTGATAGGGTTTATGCCCAATTAAATAATTGCAGTACGACTTACGGAGACATGACATTTGGTACATTAACAGGTGATACTACAAATATTACCAAATCTGGTGCAAATGTCACTTTAGTTAAAGGTGGAATCTATCTTATAAGTTGCTGTTTTAATTGGGTTCTGAACGGTGATGAACGATATTGTTCTGGAAACATTATGTCCGTGTCTGGGACGTATGGTAGTGGTATAATAGCTGCGTGCAACGATGAAGTTGTGCAAACAGAAGGCGCTACTTCTTATGGTTCAGCAACTGCGACTTTCGTAGGAGTGTTTGCGGCAAGTGATGTTATAAAATTCAATTATCTCTCCCACTCCGGCGGGAATGTCACAAATCGTGCCGAATCGCACGCAAGTATTATTAGAATATTCAACTGAACCTAGTGAATAATGAGCACCTTAGTCTTAGACAGCATAAGGCAATAGACAAAGTAAAAGCAGATCATCCTAAAGGATAACAATGGCATCAGAGATTA